>ERZ1108168.19-NODE-19-length-190741-cov-9.982175_pt1 | contig 190741 bp, 184 predicted proteins | sample MGYA00403704_ERZ1108168 | MGnify/ENA primary metagenome ERZ1108168 (study PRJEB35170, sample SAMEA104062421) | human gut metagenome | biome: human gut; feature: human-associated habitat; material: faeces | place: Denmark | collected 2012-06-12 ...
CAGCCAAATCGTCCGTAAAGGTAAAGGCCGCAATAATCGGCCCAATCAGCCCCAGCGAGAAAATCACAATGGATAGGAAGGTGGAAAGCTCCAGACTGCCGGAGAGCCAGAATGCAAAACCGCAGGGCAGCACGCAAATCAGCACTGAGGGCAGGATGGCGTTGTAGGCGCTCATGGTTTTCTGGTTTTCCCGCATCCAGTCCACATAGTAGTTGGCGTTATAATTCACCGCGTCAGAATATTTTTTGTAGGAACCGGCGGATTGGCTGAACGCCTTTACCACCTCAATCCCGCCTATGTACTCTATAATGGCATTTGCCATCTGCTTGCCTGCCTTGACAGCACCCTCCCATTTGACGGGATAATTCTTCATGCCGGCAGACATGACAGCAAGGCCCACCACCAGCGTAACAAGGGACAGGAGCGCCATGCGCCAGTCCAAAAGGAACAGGTACACGGCGATTACAAGCGGCACCAGCACATTTGCGGTCATTTCCGGGATCAGGTGTGCGAAGGTCGATTCCATGCCTTCAACCCGGTCAACAATCGTTGTTTTATACTGGCCGGACGGAGTATCTAAAATCGTCCCCATCGGGACGCGAGCCAGCTTTGCGGTGATATTCTCCCGCAGATCACGCAGCGTGTAATAGGTCGCTGTGTGGGAAATCGTTGTAGAAAGACAGGAAAACAGCACCTTCCCAAAGTAGCCGCACAATGCAATAATACCAGCGGTCACATAGCGGGAAAAATTCTGTTCCCCAGACAACATCATTGTGACAATATGCGCCACGCAGAAATAGGGCACCATCTGGCAGGCCACGCCTAATACCGCAAGGATAACACTGCCGATGAATTTCCCGTGATAGGGCTTGCCCCATCCCCATAAGACGCCTATGGGCGACTCTTTCTTTTCTTCCTTCATTCTGTGGACACCTCCTTCTTCATATCACTCAGAAAAAACTTTAGCAGGCGTTTTCGACCATCGCTGTCCTCTATGGAATAACTTTCCTGAATTTGCCCGTTTTCTAAGTGAAGGACATAATTGCAGCAGCGTAGAATAAATTCCGGGTCATGCGTTACCACAAGCGCAGTTCTTCCAGTATTCGCCACCTGATTAACAACATTAGCGACCTGTCTCATGTGAAACAGGTCAAGACCGCTGGTCGGTTCATCGAATAAAATCAAAGGGCGCTCCGAAGCAATCGCAGAGGCAACCGCCACGCGCTGCTTTTGGCCGCCAGACAGTCCCATCGGGTGGCAGTCCTCATAAGGCAGCAGGTCCATCTCCTGCAAGATTTCTCTTGCCCTCTGCTTATCCTCAGTTCTCATACTGAGCAGAATTTCATCCAGAACACTTTCGGTAAAGAGCTGGTGGTTCACATCCTGCATGACCATATAGCAGAGTTTCAATCGTTCTTTTCTGGAATAGTTCTTGCTCTGATCCTGCACCGTTCCTTTGAAATGCTTTTCCAACCCGCAGAGGCACCGGGCAAAGGTGGATTTTCCCGCACCATTATGTCCGATGATGGCCGTGGCGCTGCCAGATGGGAAAGAGGTTTCCGTTATATGCAAGGTTTCCGGCTCATGCTTATAGGCGAAGGATACATTCTTTATCGTCCAAACCGCCTCGTTCATTCTCTGCGGCGGGCCTTCAATCTCTGAAAGCCCCGCAAGATCAAGAGGGCGCAATCCCATATCATCGCGTTGTTTTGCCGACAGGCCGCAAAATTCCTCTGCTGTATAATCACCTTCGATTTCTCCATCTTTCAGGTACAGGACACGGTCAAAGAGGCCGGACAGATAATACAGCCGGTGTTCAGAGATTATGATGGTCTTTCCCTGCGATTTCAAAGTAAAGAGAAGCTGCCGGAAATCAGCGATAGCGTATGCGTCAAGGTTGGATGATGGCTCATCAAGCACATAAACATCTGGGTCAATCGCCGCAGCCGATCCGCAGGCGATTTTTTGCTTTTCACCGCCGGACAAAGAAAAAATACTCCTATCAAGCAGCGGCTCCAACTTTAGCTGTGCAGCTACACGCTTTACACGGTCACGCACAAGATCTTCCGCTATGCCGTGATTCTCTGGGCCGAAAGCCAGTTCGCTGGTCGTGTCCACATTGAAAAACTGAGAGCGCGGATTTTGAAATACAGAACCGACTTTCAGAGAAATATCAAACAGTGACAGGTCACGGGTATCCTTTCCATCCAGATAGACGGAGCCGGTATAAGTCCCCTCATGATAATGGGGGATCAAGCCGTTAAACAACCGGGTCATGGTTGTTTTCCCACAGCCGGAAGTCCCGCAGAGCAGGACAAAAGAGCCGTCCTCAATAGTGCAGGAAATATGTTTCAAAGCGCCACCGGCCTGCCTCTCACTGTCGGGTAGGGTACTGGCAGGATAAGAAAAGGACACATCTTGACATTCAATCATTTCCTTCACCCCCTTACGGCAAGCACATAGATTTGCGCTGCAAATGCTCCCAGACAGATCAGCAGGAAAATAACATCCTGCACATGAAAACCCAGCTTACAGATATTCGTTCGTTTTACCGGGCCTCCCAATCCCCGCGTAAGGGCTGCCTGGGACAGTTCCTCTCCGATTTTGACGGAGCAGATCATCATTGGGACAATCCGATACTCTAAAATCGCACCGACTTTTCCACCACCAAAGCGGACGCCACGCATCCGCATGGCGTCCCCAATAGCGCTCCATTCTTCCGCAACCGTGGGAAAGAAGCGAAACATCACAGACATAGGAATGGTGATCTGCTGCGGCAGGTGGAGCCGTTCCATCGCCGCAACAAATTCGCTGACCGTGGTTGTAGTTACCACGAAATATCCCATGACCACGCTGGGGGTGAACCGCAGAAGAATACCAACGACGGCTACTGCGATGTAGTTTGCTACGCCGGTCAGTCGGGACAGGCCGAACATTTCCAGGCACAGACTGCCTCCAAAAATCAGGATATAGAGAACAGCGCCTTTCCATTTTCTGGACGCTGACAAAAGTAACAGCGGGATTGCCGCCAACACGATGATGTAATACTGCATGATACCTTCATACGAACCGCCTAAAATAAAGACAGCTATGGTAATCAGTACCGCCAGTTTTGTCCGGGGGTCTAATAAAATTCCGCTATTGTTTTTTTGACTTGCAAGAAGTTCGCGGCTCATTACACAATTCCCGCCCGCTCAAAGTGCTTTTTGAAAATCTTCCGTCCGATCAGGCCGCCGACAAGACCACTGACGAAAGCAGCAATAAGCAGTGCCGGCAAAATCCAGTCTGGCATATAAGCCATGAGCGTGTCGGCATATTCCTGACCATAGCCGGGGAGCAGGCTCTGGTAGTAAGCGTCACGCGTCACAACGATGGGAATAAACGCCCCGATTACCCACATGGAAAAAACGCCGTGGATCAGCACTTCACGCTTGGCGTTCTTGTAGTCACAGGCTTTCATCATAAAATCGGAAATCAGCCCGAAAATCAGCCCGGTAGGGATGCACCACCAGCCCATGCCGGTCAGCAACATAATGATACCGAGCAGCACCCCGCAGATGGTAAGCATACCGAATTTTTTGATTTTGGAGAAGAACAACATCATCGGAATACCGCCCACAAGCGGCACGATCACGCTGATAAGCGGAATGAAAATCGGGATAAAACCGATGGACGCCGCAGCGAAAATGACGATAAAATAAATCGCCGTGAAAATACCGATATTGATGAGATCCTTTCCTTGCAATTTGTTGTTCATTGCGAAACCTCCTAACATGATTACTTTCGTCTTGATTAGTTCTTGCTAACCGACCCTAATGATAGCATAAATTCAGCTGTGCTTCTATGCACATATCGGTATTTTAAGCCCGTATAGCAAGGAGCTTTTTCGCTCTACCAGAATATCCATTGACCAGGAGTTTTCTCGCAGGTATAATACTATCAGCGATTTTGCGTGATGAAAGGGGCGAAGCAGTTGCGTAACATGATATACAACATTTTAGAAAACAGCGATGCTGTTTCTGGTGTGACCTTGAAAAACAGTCCAAATAGCAGCACATTGCTTTTGGATCGGGCAGATGGCAAGGGACGCATGACATTCCATACGCTCTTTCCGGGGCTGACTTTGGCTTTTATTTTTGTAAACGCTCCCGTATGGCCGGAGTCGGATGAAAATTCAAATCTAAAGCCTTTGCTGATTAACTATTGCGTTTCGGGCAGAAGTGAATTGCTTCTGGATGACGGCTCCTACATTTACCTGAAGGAAAATGATTTTTGTGTCAGCGAACAGACCGCACAGAAAGAATATATCTTTCCCACACGGCAATATCAGGGCATAAAAATATACTTTGACCTGCCACTTCTTTTACAGTCCTGCGGTGAACTTTTGAAATCTTTTTCACTTGACCTCCCTACGCTGGAAGAAAATTATTGTGGCAATCATAAGACATATATCAACGAAGCGGATAGTGAACTGGAAAATATATTTCAAAACCTCTGGCGGCTTTCTGAAAGGCCTTCTATCTTCCATTTGCAAATCTATACGCTTGAACTTCTCCACCGGCTTCTTAACATGGAAATCCGGCCTCCGAAAACTTGCGGCTTCTACACGGAAACACAGGTTGAAATTGCAAAAAGGGCGGCACAAATCCTTTCTGATGACCTTCGCCAGCACATCCCTGTAAGACAGATTGCAGAACGATTTTCGGTCAGTGAAACCAGCCTGAAAAATTATTTTAGAGGCGTATATGGACAAAATATATCCACCTGGCTGCGGGAAATCCGTATGAACGAAGCCGCAAGGCTTCTTTCGGACACAAAGCGTCCGATTGCCGAAATATCCGAACAGATTGGCTACTCTAATCAGGGAAAATTTGCAGCCGTGTTCAAAAAGCAGTTTGGTCTTTCTCCGCTGGAATACCGGCGGTCAAAGAATTTGGAAAACCGATAAGAACAAAGCCGGGATTTGCCACTTGTCAGCAAAATCCCGGCCTTTCTTATACCTAAAATCTCATGCGGAAACCAACTCTTGAAAAATTATTTCCTCCGCCTGCGCCTTCAGCGTGTTCATCAGCCCCACCCAGCGCATAGGGTCACAGGCTTTCAGTTCCTCCGTGACACCCGCAACTTCCATCATGTGAGGCAACATGGTTTCCACACGCCCCTGTGCTGTCCGCTCAATCTCTAACAGGTGTGGATACAGCTTCTCGCTCATCAGCAGATGGTTGTAGAGAATGGGGCGATGTTCCTTTAGGTAGGATTTTCGCATTCTGCCGTACTTGCCGATAGAAGTTTCCGGCTGTTCAGAAAGTTTTAGGTTGGGTATATCATAATCTCCACAACGAATGTAAGTCAACTTACTCATATTCATTCTCCTTTGCTTCGTGATGATTAGACTGCTGCGCTGGCTGCTATGCTGCCTTTGCGTGGTTCTTCTTTCGGCAGCTGTCCGACAGTAGAAAAAACGCCTTTTTTCATATCCTCAGCCCGGATCAGGGCTTTCTTAGCGTCCATTTCCGCTTTTTTCTTTGCCTTAATTTTGTCCTCATACCGTTTCTGTGCGCCGCTGGCTTTCCGCTTCAAATAGTTCTGATGGAGCCTGTCCTTGCGTCCTTCTTGTTTCCGCAATTCTTCCTGTTCCTCTGGAGTTAAAGGAACCGGCTGTAAGGATGGCGGGATATAGCGTCCTAAAAAATTGAAGTAAATTTCAATTTCCTGCGTGGTATCCTGACTGCCTTTTCGGGCGCGTTCGTGGACAAGGATTTTCTCTACAAACTCGTTGAGCATGGTGTTTGTCATAGTGTCAAAATTCTCGTACTTATCAATCAGGGCTATAAATTTCTCCGCTGATTTCTGGCTTTGCTCGTAGCCGGTAACAGCCTTTTCCAGCTCCGCAATTTCAATCTCAAGTGCGCCCTGCTCTTTGGCATACTGTGCATCAAGCGCCCTATATCGTGCGTCCGGCAGCTTGCCGAGGGCATTGTCCTCATAGATTTTGCAAATCAGTTTTTCCAGTTCTCCGGCTCTCTTTTGAGCAGCAGCCAGACGCCTGCGCTTTTTCGATATATCGGCACTCTGTTGAGCAACCTGCGTTTCCTGAACGGTGTGAATAAATTCCGTCCGGTCATTTCTGGAATATTCAGCGATAGCCCGGAGCGTGTCAGAAACCAATGTCAGAACAGCACTCTCATTGATACGGTGTTGTGTAGGGCATAGTGTCCCACACGGAACTTTGGTATAATTGGAACAGGTATATTGAGAAACCCGCTTGCCATTGTTGGTGCGGTGGACATACATCTTGCCGCCACAATCGGCACAATAGAGCAAACCTGTGAGGGGAGCCGCTTCGCCCCAGCCGTTTGGATAACGCCGTACATTGCTACGGATTTTCTGCGCCAAATCAAAGGTCTGCTGGTCGATAATGGCTTCATGAGTATTCTCAAAGATCGTCCATTCGTCCTCAGAAACATAGTGGCTTTTCTTGTCCTTAAAGTGCTTGCGGGTCTTGAAATTGATGGTATGCCCTAAATACTCTCGTTTTTTCAAAATGTTCACGATGGTAGATGATCCCCATCCATAGGGGTCTTTGACCGGCTTTGAACGGTTCACACCCTCGTTGAAGCGGGCAAGGTGTACGACAGGAATTTCAATCCGGTCTGCGGATAATTTGCAGGCGATCTGATAAGGCCCATATCCCTCCAGCGTGAGGGCGAAGATACGGCGCACCACTTCGGCGGCTTCCTCATCTACCAGCCAATGCTCCCGTTTTTCGTCCCATAAGTAGCCGTAAATCACAGTGCCGGTCAGGTGCTTGCCGCTCATGCCTTTTGACTTAAACACAGAGCGAATTTTCCGGCTGGTATCACGGGCGTAAAATTCATTCATGATGTTGCGGAACGGGGTAAAATCGTCATCACCTTTCAGACTGTCCACACCGTCGTTGATGGCAATCAGACGAACGCCTCGCTGCCGCAAAACCTCCATAACTTGACCGACCTTCAGATAGTCGCGTCCTAACCGGCTCATGTCCTTGATGACGATTGCCTCTACACGCCCTGCCTCCACTTCCTCCATCATCGCCAAAAATCTGGGGCGGTCAAACCGGGTGCCTGAGATACCATCATCGGTAAAGTGCGTAGGGTTGGGCAGCCCATTCCGGCGGGCAAAATCCTCTAACATCTGCTTTTGGTTGGATATGGAATTGCTCTCACCCTGTAACTCATCGTCCCGGCTCAGGCGCTCGTACAGTGGGGTGATTTTTTCGTTTCTCATAGCTGTACCTCCTGAAACAAAAATACTCTAAGTGATTGCTTCACTAACCATGACAAAATCATGATTAAGAAGTCACTTAGAGCATATATCACCCCCTGCCAGCGCAGATGCGCAGCCCGGCGAATCAGTCGTTCCCGCGGAAAGCAGAATGTCGGACGCCCCGCCCTGTCAAAGCCCGTGCGATACTGCATAATCACCATATCACACTGGTCGTTCAGCGTATGCTTTAAAGCAAGCAGTTTTTCCAGCTGATCCGGAGGCACAACATCATCGGCATCTAACCAGAGAATAAAATCCTGAGTTGCTTGATCAAATGAGAAATTCCGGGCTGCCGCAAAATCGTCCGTCCATGGAAAATCGACAAGCCTGGCATGATGTCGAGCAGCAATCACCCGAGTCCTGTCAACAGATCCTGTATCCACAATCACGATTTCCTCAACGGCTTTTTCAACGCTGCTTAAGCAGCGATCCAAAACATCCTCTTCATTTTTAACAATCATGCACAAACTGATCGTGATCATCGCTGCTCTCCGGTTAAAGTTCTGTGCAGTTTCAGGATCGTCAAAGTCAGCGTACATTCTGTGACTTCACCGCTTGAATTAAACGTAAGAGAAAACATCGTATCGGAAGGAACTTCAAGAATCATCGACACCGCGCCAAAAGCACTGGATCGGGATTCAGAAGACGTCATATAATAAATTCCGTATTCAAGATGAGCAGCCCCGTTGTAAAAGGGCGTAACCTGAATAAAATTAGCGCCTTTGACTAAACAGGATACCTCATAGTCAATCCAGTAAAAACCCGGCTTCAGTTCAATCCTTGTCGAATTATTCAGTACGATATTTCCAGTAGAATCCGCTGTCTGAATTCCCATAGGAATTAATTGCGCATCTTGAAATACTGCAGCAAAGTTAATAAAAGAAGCAAAAATATCTTCAGGTACGATCCCTTCCGGTCCTCTTGGGCCGGTGGGTCCAGTCACTCCGGCAATTCCCTGTGCTCCTGTTGGACCTTGCTGTCCGGTCGGCCCTATTGCACCGGTTAAGCCCTGCATGCCGCGAGGCCCCATTTCTCCGGTTGCACCTGTTGGACCTGTGACACCCATTGCACCCGGAATGCCTGCTGGGCCTTCTGGACCGGTAGCTCCAGTTTGACCCTGTATCCCCTGAGGCCCTTTGCAGCCGCGTGGTCCCCGCGGACCGGCAGGTCCGGGACATCCTCGAGGCCCCCGTGGGCCTGTAGGGCCCGGACATCTGCAGCAAGTCTTTTCATTCTCAGCTTCCGATTCAGACCAATCCAAGGATAAAGCATAATCCTGATTCTTCATCGAGTCACCCGCTTTCGATCATCCCAGATTATGCCGCGATTAGCGATCATTGACAGATACAGGCCCAGAAGACTTCAATTAATCGCTTCAGCACGCAAAAACAGCCGGATGTTCAAGCTGAACAAACCGGCCGTTAAAATACACCTGAAATTAAATTGATTACCTTGTCCTGGGTTTCATCTGGCTGCCGGCTTAGAACAGAAAGCTTGCTTTTTCAGGATGAAACTGTCGGTATCGTATCTAGTTTTTTAACACTCAGCGTTGCAGTGACTCCGCTACTCAGCGTCAAAGTCAGTTCTAGGGATGATTCGACTTCAATTGTTAACACATCCCCTGCTGACAAAGTTTCCAATACACTTCCCGAATAAATAGACTCAACGCCAATTGCCAGAATATGCGTTTCCTCAGTGCTTGGAATTATCACTCCATTATTTCTGACAGACAGGGTAACCGCCGCTCCCAAGGAGGAGGAAGCGTTAAACATATAGTTAATCTCGTAAATACCAGGCTCTTCAATGGTCAGACTATCCGGTAAGTTAAACGTAACATTCTCTGCCGGCATCAGATCCGGCAACGGCAGCATACGCGGCGAGTTGACCGCTAAATCCAGCGTTTGCGCCATCGTGTTGTAGCGGCCGCCGTAGCTTATCAAACCGCCTCCTGCTCCGCCTGTCGGACCCGTCGGACCGGTTGGGCCGGTTGGACCCTCTAAACCTGTGGCTCCTGTAGGCCCCGTTGGCCCTTCCAACCCCTGAATGCCGCGCGGACCCGTTTCTCCAGTTTCTCCGGTGGCGCCGGTTGCTCCGGTTGGACCTATTGGACCTGTGGGACCTGTAGGTCCCGTAGCACCTGTAGCCCCAGTAGCTCCAGCAGGACCTGTCGGACCGGTTGGGCCGGTTGGGCCGATCACTCCCGTTGCACCGGCTATACCGGTTGGGCCAGTTGGGCCTGTGGCACCCGATATTCCCTGAATGCCAGTCGGACCGGTTGGGCCGGTTGCTCCAGTTGGGCCTTGAATTCCCTGCGGACCAGCTGCTCCGGTATTTCCCTGCAGACCTTGAGCTCCAGTCGGACCGGTTGGACCGGTTGCTCCAGTTGGGCCTTGAATTCCCTGCGGGCCGGTGGCTCCAGTATTCCCCCGCAGACCTTGAGCTCCGGTCGGACCGGTCGGACCCGTTAAGCCGATGTCGCCCGGTATTCCCTGCGGTCCCTGCGGACCGATAGGCCCCTGAGCTCCAGTCGGGCCACGTGAGCCCGTCGGACCGGATACTCCCTGCGGACCAGGATATCCGCGTGGGCCAATAGGACCACGCGCACCCGTTGCACCTTGCGGCCCAGTTGGACCGATCTCGCCTTGAGGCCCCTCATAACCACGGCAGCCTCGAGGACCGGTTGGACCTTGTTCTCCGCGGCAGCCGCGTGGTCCCTGCGGTCCAGGCTTGCCTGGACATCCCCTTGGCCCGGTCGGTCCCTGTTCCCCCTGACATCCACGCGGGCCTTGAGGACCCGTAGGACCGGTTGCACCAGTACAGCAAGGCTTCGGTCGCGGCGGACAACAAGAACAGGAATCTTCTTCTTCCTGCCAGTCAATTGGTTGGCAGGCATGTCGTCTTTCATCGTTCATCATATTCACCTGCTTTCTGAATGAGATTTTCATTCAGTCCATACTATGATGATTTTCTTCCAGCACTTTGACGACGGCCTATCTAACAGTCAAATCCTTTTCTGCCTGAGGATTCAGAGTTCTGTATTTCGTATCATTGTTACAAAACCGATCTCTGTGCTATGTCAAAAAAGCTGCCGCTTCTGCAGCAACAGCTTTTTCATATGAATTCCGCTCAAATCAGGACGCTACAATGCAATCGAGCAGCCGATAATCAAAATCCTCAATTTTTTCATCCACGATGACAGTAACTTCATCCAAATCCGCAAAGTGGACAAAACATAACTTATTGAATTTGCTTTTATCTGCGAGAATATATGTCTTTTTTGCCCGTTGAATCACCATGGATTTGGCTTCTCCTTCATATTCTTCCGGAGTTGTAAATCCCGCTATAGGATGCACACCGTTGGTTCCCAGCAGAGCGATATCAAAGTTCATATTGCTGATCTGACTCACTGTTTCCTTGCCTGTAACCGCGACGGTATTGGGCTTGATAAAACCACTTAAAACAAATGTCTTGATGTTGCGCTGCGACAGCTTGGTCAAATGCGGAATCCCTGTCGTCACAACCGTAATTTCCTTCGCTTTGATGTAATCGATCAGATTGTATGTGGTTGTTCCGGCATCCAGAAAAACAATCTGTCCATCCTGAATCAAGGAAGCCCCATAGCGTGAAATTTTCTCTTTTTCTTTGACATTCAGTAAGGATTTCATATTCATAGATTTCTCTGTGCGCTGAGCGTCGATCATCCGCGCGCCGCCGTGAAATCGGGCGATCAGCCCATTATCCTCCATGTAACAAAGATCCCGGCGAATGGTCGCTTCAGAAACATGAAGAGCTTGAACCAATTCCTCTACCGTTACAATATTCTGTTTTTCACACAGCTCTAAAATTCGGCTCCAGCGTTTATCCTTCATTCTGATTTCCTCGCGTTCTTAAATTTCTGATCTCACTGCAAGGCCTCGATAATCGCAGCGGCATAGGCATCCGGTATGCCCGCCGGATAATCGGTGACGTTGCTTTCCTGAGAAAATCCTTCATAGGCCTCTTTCTCAATCATATAGCCCAAATCACACGGATCAACGTATCCCCAGACAAGGCAAACCTTGGCAGATGAAGCCGCCTTAATCCGCATGCCCAGAATTGAACCCAGCTCGCCTGGGACCGCAACGATCTGAAGATCGCCAAAGGTATAAATCCAGGCCGGCATCTTCCGCTCAACATGCCGGCTTCCGGCCGCAATCTTTCGCTCAAAGCTTTGAATTCCAGTCACCAGCAGCTTGACGGTATCAAAATCAGTTTCGGTTTCCAGCTGCTTTTCAAAATCAGCCTTCTTCTGCGCAAAGCTCTCAGCATCAAGATCATAGACAGCATGATAAACAACTGTGCGGCATTGGATTTCTCTGAGCTGCAGCGTTTCCCAAGGCGTCTGTTTCTTGCGGATCTGATCAACAATCGCGGCGGCTTGACGTTCAACTTCATCAAAGAGATTGCTTTGACGATATTGCTTGTTGCCCATATCACCAGCATTGCCCTGGGCCATCAGCACTGGAACATCGAACTGTTTTTGCAGCAGTCTGCGGATTTCGCCGAACAGATCAGCGCTGAGATCCATGAAATTGGGCCCGAGAACCGTACAGTGATGCGCCAGGGTACAATACAGAGCGCTTAATTGTCCCTGTTCAAAAAAGCCTAAAAGATGTACCATTTTATCCGATTGTTTATTGCGGTCATTGCGGTTGGAATACAATCCGTCGATCATGACCTTGCTGTAACGTGCCTCCACCTCGATGCCGGGATCACGATAAGCCTCGGCAATCGCTGAGGAAACGCGATCCACCAGCAGATCACAATATTCCGGATCCGCAGGACGATCATAGTAACTGCCCACCAAGGGTCCGCTGTGCGTATGAGTGGCCCCCAATATAATCTCTTCCGGTTCTAAAGTCACACCTTTGGCCGCTGTTTTATCAAGAATCTGCCGGGCTAAATCCGCCTGAACGCCGCTGACATCCAAACTTACCCAAATCATTTTTTTATCATTCAGCGTCAAAGCCAGAACTGTCGCTGTAATTGGATCATGAACGTGTTCATAAACTTGACTGCGCTGAACATATCCGCCTTGCCAGCATGGCCGCAGCGGAGTAATATCACATTGACGTACTGCTATTTTCATGATAGCCTCCTATTCATCCTCTTCAGACAAGTTAAACGAAAGGGAGTCCGCACAAACGATAGCCTTTTGAGCAGCTTTGATTTTTGCATCGATCAGCGCTTTTGTCCAGCCTTGCCCAATGGCAGCCAATTCGAGCACCAGCGGCAGATTCATTCCGGTAATGACGGTCACGTTATCCCAATCCCCGAATTGAAGCATGACCTGCTGATGAACGCTGCCGTAGGCAATATCCGTAAAGATCAGCACCTGCTGATCTGCGGTGATTGAGTCAGCAAGCTGAGATAATTGTGCTTCGCTGTCTACGCCTTCGGTATAAAATGGAATCGCTCTGATCGGCATCGCCTGATCGAGGGAAAAGACCTTAAGCGTATCCAGCATCCCCTCGCACAGCCGCCCATGACTGCATAAAATAATTTGTTTGTTCACAAGCCTGACCCCTTTCGTTTTCCTGTAAATTCATCGGCTGGATCAGCCTAAAATACCCAAAGCAGATCCTGCGATGCTGACGATCAAGACCGCAAAGACCAGTGTCGTCATGCTGACTTTTTTCTTGCCCAATAGTTTATAACAGATAAAGGTCAGCAGCACGGGAATCATACACGGCATAATCTTATCAAACTGTTCCTGAATGGAAAGCGAAGTGCCGGTCGCAAAATTGATGACCATCGGAACCTTGACAGAAATAACCGAAGGAATCAAAGCGCCGACAACGGTTAAGCCCAGAATGGAACAAGCGTCAGTCAGAACCTGCAGCGTTGATTTCAGTTCCGTGATCAAACGAGTGCCTAAGGTATAGCCCCATTCGAAGAATTTCAGGCGGAACAGCGTCAGGGCTACCGCAAACAGCGTCCATAAAATGATTCCGGTCGCATTGCCTTCCAAAGCCATCGGCGAAGCAATGGAAGCCCAAATCGTCGGAATTACAACCCAGAACAAGGTATCGCCGATTCCGGCCAGCGGTCCCATAACACCGGTTTTGAAATCCTGAATCGTTTCCGCACCGGCCCGCCCGAGCTGCTCCTCCATGCCTAAGGCCGCGCCGAGTACGATCTGACACATATAAGGCTGCGTATTAAAATACTTGAAGTGGTTATTGATCGCCGCCACGTAATCGTCATCATCCGGATACAATTTGCGCAGAGCCGGCGCCAAAGCATAGACGACGGCCTGTCCGAATTGGACTTCATAACAGAATGAGGACATCGGCATGACCATCCAGCGGAAACCAGCCTTGTTGACATCTTTTTTGGTTAAAATTTTATTCATCTTCCAATCCTCCTGCCGCGGCGACTGCCGGCGCATTCTGAGTTCGATCATAATAATACTTAAACGCCAAGCCGAAACCAATGATCGCGACGCCTAAGGTTCCGACACCCATATAGGCATACATCACAAAGCCGATGCACAGATACAGGAAATTCTTTTTTACTGGCATGTAGTTGAGCAGCATCGCCATACCGGTAACCGGCAAGATCTTTCCGGCGACGGTCATTCCGTTAAAGAGCCAGGCCGGCATGGCCCCGACGATCGCTTCAGTAACGGTTTGACCTGCTAACAGCACGATCAAAACCGGCAGCAGGAACTTTAATGACATCAGTACCAGATGCAGATACAGAACGTTTAAGCTCTGACTGAATTTCTTCTCGTTGACCAGTTTCTGCGACCAGCGCATGACATAACCGTTGAGAATTTTATGCAGGATATCCAGGTTGACATACAGCATGCCTACCGGCAATCCGATTGCCAGGCCGATTTCATAGCCCTGACCGGATTGAATCGCCACAATTGTTGTGATGATCGTTGTGATCAGATAATTGGGAACACTCGCCCCGCCTAAGCCGACGACGCCCATCGACATCAGCTGTAGCGTTGCGCCGATAAACATGCCTTGGGTCATATCGCCGAGAATGGCGCCGATCAGCGTCCCGGCAACAACCGGTTTGGAAATCAGCTGGGTCTGCGGACCGCCGCTGTCCAGAGCGATGATTTCGGTAATGATAAGAATGAGGATTAACTGCAGAATTGTTAAACCAAACATAGTATTCTTCCTCCTGATTAATGAATAATCTTAGACAAATCCACCGGCGTGACCGACGGTGCATGCTGAACGATGATGCGCGTGCCCAGCTGCTGAATATGGCGGCAGACATCCGCTTCTTCTTCGCTGATATAGGCACGGTTGCTGAGCTTGATGCCTTCGTTAAGACGGTCCGTCGCGCCGATGATCAGCTCCGGAATCGGGACACCGATTTCCAAAAGCGCCGCGAAAACCTGAGGCGTCTTCGCCAGAATGAAGATCCGCTGACCTTCATATTTGCTGTTTTTGAAATTTTCCAGAGCTTTCGCCAGCGGAATGATGCTGGCAGCATATCCGTCGGGTTTGGCAAACATCATCATTTCTTTTTTCTTCGGATTGTTGGCAACTTCATCGTCGATGACCATGATGCGCTGGCAGTCAGCCTGCGGCAGATACTGAGCGATCACGATGCCGTGCAGAAGCCGGTTGTCGATGCGGGCCATTGTAATTTTCATAAAGGTTCTCCTTCGCTTAATTCTGGTATACTTTCACGCTGTCCTTCAACTGTTCGATCCGGGCATAATCCGCCAGTCCTACTGAAACGGCCGTTGCCTCCCCCGCTGCTCCTGCCCATAAAAGAGATTCCTCAATCGTACAGCCCTGATCTAAACGTCCGACAAAGGCTGCCAGCATGCTGTCACCGCAGCCTACGGTATTTACAGCTTCAAGCGGCGGGTGAGCGATTGTCCAACGCGCTTGAGCCGTATGATACTGTGCCCCGTCAGCTCCGTTGGAAAGCAGGATTCCGCCAACTTTCATCGCCAAAAGCCGATCGATCAGCGATTGAGAGGATATCGGAGAAGTGGGCGGCAGATTAAACATAGCATACAGTTCTTCAACATTGGGTTTGATCAAATGCGGCCGGCAGCGGGCTAAGGTTTCAACTTTGATGCCCGGAATATCCAGACCCAAATAAGCCTGCTGCTGATGAACCAGCGACGCGGCTGCCTCTAAGAATTCTGTATCCACAGCCTGAGCCAGACTGCCGCAGATCAACAGCCAATCTCCCGGCTTTAACTGCCTCAGTTTGGCTAATAACGCACGCTGATGGTCTTTGTTTACGATCGGACCAGGTGTGTTGATATCCGTTTCCTGATGATTGCGCAGCTTGACATTAATTCGGTTCATCGTCTCAATTTCTACAGCGTCCAAGCGAATCCAGGGATATTGACGCATCTGTTCGCTAATAAAGTTCCCTGAAAAGCCGCCTAAAAAGGTCGTCGCCACTGAAGCAATACTCATTTGATTAAGAATCATGGAAACGTTGAGCCCCTTGCCTCCGGCTAAGCAATAAGCTGAATCCGCTCGCTGAACGCCGCTGACCAGGCTGTTGGAAAGTTCCAGATAGTAGTCGATCGAAGGATTGGATGTGTGTGTAACAATCATGAATTCACATTCCTCCAATCAGTGTAAGCGCTTAACTGATTTCATTATAAAAAGATCGTTCATTATAATCAACACTTTTTTGATCATTTTATTAAAACAATCAAGCATATGATCAGATACAATCAAAACTATGATTATTTCCCCGTTTTTTTACCTCAGAGTTCCGTTTTTTGCCCTTCCTGCTTCCTGATGATTGCTTGTCTTTGTTTGTTTTCTCAGATTGCCTTCGCATGAAACTCGATTTTCTTCGGCTGGGCAAAAGCTTATTCTTGATTTATAATGAAAGCGTCGTGTTAGATTGAATCCGAGAATATAACGCCGTCTTATAACAATCGGCTGAAAGTCGGTCTTAGGACTTTGCTTTCTTCCAGAACCTTCTGCTATTTCTGATCCTGCGGCGTCCCTGACAAAGTCTGACCTAATATTATGATAAGGAGCTTAATTCTTTTGATTACATTTCTTGTTTCATTATTTCTTCTGATCAGCGGCTATTTTGTGTATGGCCGATTCGTTGAACGGATCTTCCAGCCGGATACGCGTCCGACCCCTGCCATTCAATCGGCAGATGGTGTGGATTACGTCGCTATGCCAACCTGGAAGGTATTTCTTATCCAGCTGCTCAACATCGCCGGTACCGGCCCCATCTTCGGGGCTTTGATGGGTGCTGTTTTCGGTCCTGTCGTTTTCCTGTGGATCGTATTTGGCTGTATCTTAGGCGGAGCTGTGCATGATTATTTCACCGGCATGATCTCAGTCCGGTACAATGGCGCAAGTATTTCCGAGATCGTCGGTCAAGTCCTGGGCCGCGGCATGAAACAGGTTATGCGCATTTTTTCGGTTTTGCTTTTGGTTTTAGTGGGAACAGTATTTGTGACCAGTCCGGCAACTTTGCTTGCGCTGCTTACACCGGATAAGCTGAGTGTTGCTTTTTGGGTAGCTCTGATCCTGTGCTACTATCTGCTTGCCACCCTGCTGCCGATTGATAAGCTGATTGGAAAATTATATCCGATTTTCGGTATTGTTTTGCTGGTTATGGTCGTGGGCATTGCGGGCGGACTGATCATCCAAGGATACCCGCTTCCGGAGTTGACGCTGCAAAATCTTCATCCAGCCGGAAAGCCGGTTTGGCCGTATCTGTTTGTCACTGTGGCCTGCGGCGCTGTTTCAGGTTTTCATGCGACGCAGTCGCCGATGATGGCGCGCTGTATGCGCAGTGAACAGGATGGCCGCAAAGTATTCTACGGCGCGATGATTGCCGAAGGTGTGATCGCATTGATCTGGGCCGCAGCCGGTGTTGCTTTTTATGGAACGACCGACGTCCTGCAGAGCGCACTCAGCACATTAGGGCAATCCGGAGTTGTTTATGAAATTTCTACATCCTTGTTGGGAACTCTTGGCGGAGCTTTAGCGATTGTCGGCGTGGTTGCCTGTCCCATCACCTCTGGCGATACGGCTTTCCGCAGTGCGTGGCTGACGTTAGCCGATTGGTTTAACCTTGATCAAAGCTCGATTCGCAAACGAGTGCTGCTGACAATCCCGCTGCTTGCGGTTGGAGCCGTCCTGACACAGCTGAATTTTGATGTCATCTGGCGCTATTTTTCCTGGGCGAATCAAACGTTGGCAATGATTGCTTTATGGGCAGCGACGGTCTATCTCTATCGGGAACGAAAAGATTTTGCGTGCCTGATCACGGCTGTTCCCGCTTTGTTTATGACAGCGGTCAGCAGCACCTATATCTTGGTTGCCAGCGAAGGCTTTCATCTTCCTCTGGCATGGGGTTATCCGCTGGGACTGGCATTTACGCTGCTGTGCTTCATTTTGTTTTTCCGCTATGTCCGCACTCAGACAGGCGACTCAAATTAATAATCACATTCCCAGTCTGATGCTGAAAATCAGGAAACAACGGAGGCTATTCCTCCGTTTTCTTATGGTCTGCTTGACCTTCCTATTTTGGGATGATCAGAGCTCAAATTCTACAAAGTTGGATAAGAGGTTCTTGATCTTTGCCAGAGATTTTCTGACTAAACAAAAAAATGAGTTATTTTCTAACTCATCTTCTTGAAATTTAGTTTATTTTTAAAATTAAAGCAAGCCGACACGCTGATAAATATCATCAACATGTTTCAGGTGATAAGCAGGATTGAAACAATCGTCAATTTCAGCTTCACTCAGCAAGGCCGTGACCTTCGGCTGGGCTTCCATCAAGGAACGGAAACTGATTTTTTCATTCCATGACTTATTGGCATTCGGCTGCACCAGATCATAGGCCTCCTCACGCGACATGCCTTTTTCAATCAATGTCAGCATGAAACGCTGGGAAAAGATAACACCATAGGTTTTATCAATATTGGCACGCATGTTGTCTTCAAAGACGGTCAGCGTGTCGATAATCCGCGTGAAGCGGTTCAGCATGTAATCCAGCAGTTCAGTCGCATCCGGTGCGATAATCCGTTCAGCACTGGAATGGGAAATATCCCGTTCATGCCACAGTGCAACGTCCTCATAACTGCTGAGCATATAGCCGCGCAGAATTCGGGCACAGCCGCACATGTTTTCCGATCCAATCGGATTGTGCTTATGCGGCATCGCGCTGGAACCTTTCTGTCCCTTATTGAAGTATTCTTCGACTTCCCGGACTTCTGTGCGCTGTAAGTGCCGGATCTCGGTCGCCATCTTCTCAATCGAAGTCGCGATCAGAGCCAGTGTGGCAAAATACTGCGCATGCCGGTCGCGCTGCAGAACCTGGGTTGAGATTTTAGCTGAGTGAATTCCCAGCTTTTCACAGACATAATCCTGAACAAACGGCGGCGTATTGGCAAACGTACCGACAGCTCCGGAAATCTTACCCGTTTCGACCATCGCCGCGGCTTCCTCAAAACGCTGCAGATTCCGGTTCATTTCTTCAAACCAAAGCGCAAATTTCAGACCAAATGTTGTGATTTCCGCATGGACGCCATGCGTCCGTCCCATCATTACCGTATCTTTATATTTCAGGGCCTTTTCTTTCAGCACATCCTGAAAACGATGCAGATCCCGACGCAGAATGGCATTGGCCTGTTTATACAGATAACCATACGCCGTATCCACGACATCGGTCGAGGTCAGGCCGTAATGTACCCACTTCCGCTCTTCCCCTAGCGATTCAGAAACCGCGCGGGTAAAGGCGACGACATCATGTTTGGTTTCACTTTCAATTTCATAAATCCGATCAATATTGAATGAAGCATTCTGCCACAGCTTCGCCACATCCTCAGCTGGAATTTCACCCAGCTGGCTCCAGGCTTCACACGCCAGCAGTTCTACTTTCAGCCAGGCGTTGAACTTGCTTTCCTCACTCCAGATCTCGCACATTTCAGGACGGGAATAACGGTCTAACATAGCTTTCCTCCTTGATTTATTTCTTTTTGATTACTTTTTGGAAACTGAACAGAGCTGTCGGATACTGACCGCTGAAACACGACACGCACAGATCGCGGGTTGGAATCGCTTCGCGCATCTGTTCAATCGTCATAAATTTCAGCGTATCGGCATTGATGTAAGTACACAGCTCGTCAACTCCCATCCGGGCGCTGATCAGTTCTTCATATGTCGAAGTGTCAACGCCGTAGAAACATGGACTGCTGAACGGAGCCGAGGCGATCCGCACATGCACCTCGGTAGCGCCGGCATCCTTTAACAGCTGAACAATCCGCCGCGAGGTCGTACCGCGCACGATGGAGTCGTCAACCATCACGACGCGCTTGCCGGAAACAATACTGCTGATCGCACTCAGTTTCATCCGCACGCCGCGTTCGCGCTGCTGCTGCGTCGGCTGGATAAAGGTCCGGCCGACATACCGGTTTTTGATCAATCCAATTTCATACGGCAGCCCGCTGGCTTCACTGTAGCCGATCGCCGCTGACAAGCTGGAATCCGGAACACCGATAACGATATCCGCTTCAACATCATCGCTTTGAGCTAACAGCATCCCAGCATGCCGGCGGCTGGCATGTACGTTGATGCCCTCAATGCTGCTGTCGGGACGGGCAAAATAAATATATTCCATGGCGCACATTTTATGCTGCACCTCTTGGGTATAATGAAAGCTCTTAACACCATCGCTGGCAATCCGCACGACTTCACCCGGCTCAATATCGCGGATAAACTTCGCGCCGACAATATCAAACGCACAGGTTTCCGAACTGATGCAGTAACCATCTTCCAAAAAAGCTAAAGACAGCGGCCGCAGCCCATTCTTGTCGCGTACGGCATACATGCAGTCCTTCGTCATGATGATAAACGCAAAGGCGCCTTCCATCTTGCGGCAGGCTCCCATGATCTTCTCAACGAAGGTGCCGGCTTCCCGCTGAATCAAGTGCAGCATGATCTCACTGTCGCTGCTGCCCTGGAAAATGCTGCCCTGATTTTCCAGATCTTCTTTTAGTTCGCTGGCATTGACGATCTGGCCGTTATGCACCGCGCCGAAATGACCGGTATGTGCCCGCACCATAATCGGCTGAACGTTTTCAATTTCATTGCCGCCGTCCGTCGAATAGCGGACATGCCCAATCGCATGAATACCGTCCATCTTATTGATCGTTTCATTGTTGAACACTTCCGTGATCAGACCCTTGCCCTTGATGCATGTGATTTGCTTGCCGTCGCTGGTTGCGATCCCGGCGGCTTCCTGACCGCGGTGCTGCAGCGCATGCAGACCAAAGTAAGACAGGGAAGCGGCAGAACTGACATGATATACGCCAAATACGCCGCATTCTTCATGAATCTTTCCAGTTAAAAAATATTCGTTTTCCATTTTCATTTTGCATTCACCCACTGGCTCAGACGACCATAAATTTCTTCATATGCTCCGATTACATCGCCCAGCTCTCTTCTGAAGCGATCTTTGTCTAATTTCTTATCCGTTCCCTTTTCCCAGAAGCGGCAGGTATCCGGTGAGATTTCATCGGCAAGCAGAATTTGTCCCTCGCTGTCCTTGCCGAATTCCAGTTTGAAGTCGATCAGGCGAATGTTAATCTGATCGAAGATTTCCTTGAGCGCTTCATTGACCTGGGAGGTGATCGCATAGATCTGATCGAGTTCATCACGGGTTGCAAAACCCAAACCAACGGCATGCGTATCGTTGATCATCGGATCACCCAGCTCATCATTTTTATAACAGATTTCAAAGACTGGCTCTTTCAGCACAGTCCCTTCTTCGATACCAAATTTCTTGGCCATGCTGCCGGCAACGACGTTGCGGACGATGACCTCCAGCGGAACGATGCTGACTTTTCTGCACAGCTGATCCCGGTCATTCAAAGTTTCTACCCAATGTGTTCGGATTCCGCGCTGATTCAGCTGCTGAAACAAAATCGTTGTGATCTTGTTGTTGAGTACCCCTTTGTTGCTGATACTGGCTTTTTTCAATCCGTTAAACGCTGTCGCATCATCTTTGTAGTGAATAATGACCAGGTTGGGATCTTCTGAGGCATAAACCTGCTTGGCTTTGCCCTCGTACATCATTTCCTGCTTTTCCATGCAATATCCTTCCTTTTCTCTCAATTGACCTCTGTAAAATAAAAAACATATTGTATCCACAATATGCACTGAAAAACTCCTAGAATGAAGTCTGCGCCTGATTCGGTCCTTTCTTCATAAAGAGTTCCTCCTTTAGGTACAACCTCGGCATTCAACCTTGACTGCTCATTTATAAAAATGGGGGAAAAGGTTACTTGTAGTCCACACATAGGCCAGTGGGTAGATACGTGTCAGCCGAAATTTGACACCTATACAAGTAATGCAAATCTGACTGCTATCAGATTTACAGGTATATAATACACTTCTTCCCCCTGCTTGACAATGATTTTTTTAGCTTTTTCATCCCTTTTTTGCCTGCGTTTCTATTCGCTTTTCAAAACCGACGACCGACATGCTGCAAAATGCGCGTCATGTCTGGATTTCATACGTCAGTCATGCCTGCTCACTCGCCAATTTTAAATCGCAGATCCGGGAATCAAGGCCTGACTGCAGTCGAAGCAAAGAAAAACGTTGACGGGAAACAAAGAAGAAAAGACTAGAATCAAAGCTATACACTGATCCAACAAATGATATTGCAGCCATATTTAACAAGGACTCCATAACATAGTTAGGACTGACCAGAGAAGCGTTGCAAAAACAAACCTGAGGCATTTTTCACCTCTTTTTTAGTTCCATTCTTCTGCCAGCAGGAAGTCACGAATATTGCAGTGCTTGATTCCATCCCGACTCATATCCAACTCATCCATGGTGACAACATACTTTGGAAAGTTATCTCGGATACTGGAAAAAACACCAAATTCCCGTTGAATTGTTTCTTGTGAGGCAAGCAGATAAGAAACCTGAACATATAACTTTCTTCCCCGAACTTCACAAACAAAGTCAATCTCCTTTTCAGATACTTTTCCAACTGTGACAGAATAGCCGCGGCGTATCAGCTCCATATAAACAATGTTTTCAAGGACAAGGTTAATATCCTTCATATTGCCACCAAAAACAGCTTCCCGAATGCCATGATCAGCGACATAGTATTTCTCATTGACAGTCAATATCTTTTTACCTTGGAGGTCCTGACGCTTCACCGGGTAGAACAGGAACGCATCGACACAACCCTTGATGTAGTTGAGCACGGTTTCAGGTGAAACAGAACGACCTTCGCTTTTCAGGTACTTGGATATTGCCGTAGAAGAAAAGGTAGTTCCAATGTTGGTAGTAATATAAGCAATGATTCGCTCCAGCATATCCACATCACGAATATTGTTTCGCTTAACAATATCTTTCAACTCTACCGAATTGAACAGATCACGCAAGTACTGACTGCTAGCCACCTCGTCATAGCGGAGGTTGCTCAGATAGGGCATTCCTCCCAATGTCAGGTATTGATTAAAGCATTGCCGGTCTGCTGTTCCAGGATAAACAGTGTGGTACAGTTCCATGAACTCGCCGAAGGAAAATGGATATATCACAAATTCTACATAACGCCCAGCAAGATAAGTGGCAAGCTCACCAGAAAGTAATTTTGCATTAGAACCTGTAATGTATAGATCACAATCCAACTCTACGCGGAAAGAGTTGATACATTTCTCCCAATCAGCGACCTCTTGTATTTCATCAAAAAACAGATACACCTTGCCTCCGATTTCCTTTGCGAGCTGAAGAATCTCATCATGTAAAGCAGTTGCTGTACATAGATGTGCATTACTCATATTCTCAAAATTCAGAGAAACAAATTGTCTGGGATCAATGCCGCGATCAATAAGTTCTTCTTGAATAAGATTCAACATGACAGACTTTCCACTACGCCGAATCCCTGTTAGAACCTTAATCAGCTCATTTCCAATGAAAGGACGGATACGGCTCATATAACTTTCTCGTTTAATCATAAAAACCAACCTCCCTTCTAAATCCAACTATACGATATCATAGGTATAACTGATTTTCAAGCTCGAAAATTCATTTTTATCAGCTATACTTGATAAAAATGAATATTTTAAACTTCCGCAAGTTATATTCGATACGCTTTAGAATTTGTCAATATCAGATAGATGTAGTGAAAGGAAATTGCAATAATCCTGAACAAAGTGTAAACGAGGATAATCGATGCTCCATCGTTATCGAATTCATCGTAAATCCAAATGGAAATATAGCTTTAGTTTCAGGAACACGAATACAGAAATTTTCTCACTAGCTTTGTTTTTCGCTGAGCTCCATCCAGCGCTCTGTCTTGTCTTCCAGCTCATTTACAAGGGCGTCGCGCTGTTGGCCTAACTGTTTCAGCTGAACGTAATCCGTGGTCTGGCTGAGCTTGTCATCCAAACTCTGAAGCTGGTCTTCCAACTGGGGCAGTTGGACTTCAATGGCTTCCAGCTCTTTCTTTTCCATGTAAGTTAAACGGTTGACCTTCGGCTTGTTCCGCACCGTTGTCTCCCGCGGCTTCGTCGGTTCTGCGGCTGCCTGCTGCTCTAAATATTCGGTATAGCTGAGGTTGCTGAAGCTCAGACGACCTTCGCCTTCATAGATTAACAACCGATCGCAGGTGCGGTCCAGAAAATAGCGGTCATGACTGACCGAAAGTACCGCTCCGGCAAAATCGTCGAGATATTCTTCCAGCAGCATCAACGTCGGAATATCCAGATCATTGGTCGGCTCATCCAAAAGCAGAACATTCGGGGCCTTCATCAAAATTCCCAGCAGACCTAACCGGCGCTTTTGGCCGCCGGAACATTTGCCGATCGGCTGCCATTGCTGCTTCGGACTGAATAAAAACCGCTGCAGCATTTGGGCGGCTGTCACTTCCCCATCCGGTGTTTCAATCACCTCGCCGATAGAACGAACATAGTCGATGATCCGCTGATCCGGATCCATTTCTTCCAACTCCTGCGAAAAATAGCCGATCCGCACGGTTTCACCAATCACGATTTCTCCAGCATCCGGCTGCAGCTGCCCAACTAACAGCTTCATCAGCGTGCTTTTGCCGCAGCCGTTAGGCCCGATAATGCCCAGCCGTTCATGCCGGCGCACGATGTAGCTGAAATCATGAATCAGCGGCTGACCGTGGATCGCTTTGCTTAAATTACGAATTTCAATCGTTGTGTTGCCTAGGCGCGAGCTGAGCGATCCCAGCTTTAGCGAATCCGCATCCTGAATCCGCTCGATCGCGCTGAGCTTCTCAAAGCGTTCGATACGTTCGCGGCTTTTCGTTGACCGGGCCATCGCCCCACGCTGGATCCATTGCGCTTCTTTGCGCAGATACGCCAGCCGTTTGCGCTCGCTGGCGCGGGCCATTTCCTCACGCTGTGCCTTTAACTGCAGAAACCCCGAATAATGCGTATGATAGGCGTAAACCTGTCCCTGTTCGACCTCTAAAATCGCATTGGTGACACGATCGAGGAAGTAGCGGTCATGCGTCACCATGAGCATCGCTTTATTCGATTTCATCAGCCGTTTTTCCAGCCATAGAATCATCTGTTGATCCAAATGATTGGTCGGTTCGTCTAAAATTAACAGATCGCAGGGACGGATCAGAGCGCAGGCCAACGCTACGCGGCGGCGCTGTCCGCCGGAACACGTTCCAACCGTCTGCGTAAAATCGGTCATCTTTAACTGCGTCAAAATGGACTTGGCTTCATATTCCTGCACCTCATCCTTTTTCTCAGCACTTTCCAACACCGTTTCCAGGATTGTTTTGTGCGGATCCAGCTGCGGCTGCTGCACAAGACAGGAAATTTTTTTCCCCGGCACGAGCGTCACCGATCCCTCATCCGGAGTTTCCAAGCCGGCAATCAGCCGCAGCAGCGTTGATTTTCCAGCTCCGTTAACGCCGACGATTCCCCATTTTTCCTTTTCATTGATCACCAAGCTGACATGATCCAAAACCGGATCCGCGCCATAATTTTTCACTAAATTCTCTGCCGAACAGATCAATCGCTCCGCCTCCCCTCTTTATTCCAAACCAGCGCTGCATACCGCATCCGCCGCTTCCCCGACAACCACCGCAAAGATCGCGCCTTTATTCATAATACAGGCCTGCTTCAGCTTCGCTGCTTCTTCCGGAAAATAATTGGCATTCTGCTGCTGCATCGCTTCCAAACTCGATTCAATTACCTTTCGGGCCTGATCAGGATGAGCGACTTCAAACACAGCAATCTGGTCCGCGCGGGTATCCGACGCCATTTTCAGCTGCTGCTCCAGCACCTCACCCTGTTCAAAGAAATAAAATGCGTCAATCTGATCCGCTTCCACATCAACCAGTGTCTGCTCAGGATCCGCTTTCTGACTCAGCTGATTCATAACTTCCGCCACGCTGCGGCTGCGGTTGTCCGCGGCCGGGCTCTGACAGCCCGTCATCATGAGCGCTGCTGCGATCAGGACACTCCATTTTTTCATGATTTTCCCTATCCTCCACATGTGTTTTCATATACTCTTTATAAATCGCAAAGCCTGCCGTATTCAAATGCACGCCGTCATCCGTCAGCTCCGCCCGCAGCTCGTTGTTTTCGTCGATCAACAGCGGGGACGGGTCGAGCAGATAGATCTGTTTTTCCTCAGCCAGCTCCTCAAAGATAACGTTGTATTCGTCAATCTTCTGCGGCGTCACGTCTTTCTCAGCGGCATATCCCTTGGCGCTGCAGGGATAAATCTTCTGTAACAACAGCACCGCCTCCGGCTGCAGCTGGCGCAGATGATCGATCAGATCACTTAATTTCTGCTTGAACACTGAGCTGTAATCCCAACCTAGTTCATTGTAGCCGACAATCAGCACTAACCGCTGAAATGATCTGGCTTGTAAAGCTTCCCATACGGTCTGTTTTTCTTTGCCTTCACCGATTACTTTTTTGATCTGCCATTGGTTGATCGACAAACCGATCGAAGCCAGAACCTCAGCCTGTGGAAAAACTTCGTAGTCATAAACTCCGACAGCCCGGGAATCCCCCAGAAACGCGGTCTGAGCAAAAAAGGCATCCGCAACCGGCGCCGTTTCCGCCAGAGGCTCACGGAAATTAAAATCTGGAATGGTTCTATAACAAAGACACCCGGAGGGCATCGTGTTTTCCTTAGTAATGACGGCTGAATCCGTTGGCTGCATTGCACAGCCAGCTAAACAGAACGACAGGAGCAAACCTAAACGCTTTTTCATATACTCACCTGCCTCTTCTATTTTACAACCTTTTAAGCGAAGTGCAATTGTCGAATGATGAAAGCGTGATGAATTTGCTCGACTCCTTTCCGGAAATATTTTCCATGTTTTTTCAAGAGTGAAAAAAAGGATCTATTCAAACAGATCCTCGCTTTCACTTTCCGTATAATCCGGCAGCTCCGGCAGCTCGTTCAGACTGACCAGCTTAAAGCTGTCCATGAATTCTTCTGTGACTTCAAACAAGATCGGCCGGCCCGGCGCCTCGGAACGTCCCGCTTCTTTGATCAGACCCCGCGCCTGCAGCTTGCGCAGCATCATATCGCAGCCAACGCCGCGGATTTCTTCAATTTCCACCCGCGTGATCGGCTGCTTATAGGCAATGATCGCCAGCGTTTCCAACGCGGATTGGGACAATGCGGTATTTTTCGCATTGGCAAATAGTTTTTGGGCATAGGGATGAATTGCCGCTTTGGACACAAACTTAAACACGCCGCCGTAATCGACAACCTCAATCCCCCGCTGATCATCCGCATACAGCCGCTGCAGATCTTCCAGAATCAGCTGCGCTTCACTCTCGCTGACATCCAACACCGCCGCACACTGCGTCAGGGTCAGTCCCTCATCGCCGACAATAAACAACAATCCCTCAACGATTGTCAACGCTTGATTTTCCATCGTTAAGACCCCTTTCTAAACCAGATCGTTTCCGCATCATCCACGGTAAAAAACAACTGATGGGTATGCGCCATATCCAAAATCGCCAAGAATGTGACGATCGTTTCATGAATTTCGCGACAATCCTCCAATAACCGTTCAAAGCTGAACGTTTCCGGCAAATCCGCCAGCCGCGCAGTGATCTGCAGGATTCGGTCTTCCACCGAGATTTCCTTGGCGGTATATTTTGTTTCAATCGGGCGCAGCAGCTGCATCCGGCGCAGACATTTAGTCATCGCTTTAGCCAGCTCATACGGGCTGCCCTCAACCGGCTGATTCTCATTGGACTTAATCCATTCCTCCGACTCCATCGAGATCGGCTTGCTCAGCTGCCGCTGTCGATCCAGATATAGCTGCTTGAGCTGCTCGCTGATTTCCTTGAATTGCTGATACTCTAATAAACGGCGAACCAGGCGGTCCTTCGGATCTTCTTCATAAGCATCGTTGAGTTCCGCTTCCTGTTTCGGCAGCAGCTTTTTGCTTTTGTATTCAATCAGCGTCGCCAGTTCGACCAGATATTCGCTGCATACTTCCAAATGCATTTCTTCCATCTTATTCAGATACAGCAAATACTGTTCCGTCAAAACATGAATATCCAAATCAAACAAATCCAGTTCCTTCTCCTTGATCAGATGCAGCATCAGATCAAGCGGTCCCTCAAACTGATCGACAGCGACTGTAAACGACACAAAAAACCACCTCTTGTTTTTCATTATAACAAAAAGTGGCTTTCAGCACTAGATTTTATTTCTTATCCATCGTAAAGTTGCCGAGAAACAGGCGCTTGAATTCTTTCCAGTTAAAAGGAATAAGCGGATAGAGATAGGGAAAGGGGCCGACCTGTGTTTGTAAAAGCAAAATCAGATGGGCCAGGATTCCGATCAAAAAGCCATGATATCCGCCGATCACCACCAGCACGATCAGCGCCAGCCGGACAATCTTATTGGCCATCGACAGCTCATAGCCGGCCGTTACAAAATTGCCGATGTTGACAATCGCGGTCATAATCAGAATTTCCTGAGTATAGGCGCCATAAGCAATCGGTGCATCGCCCAGTACAAAAACGGCAACAATGCCCAACAGACTTGACAACATCAGCGGCGAATGAATCAGCGAAAGACGAATCCATTCAATCAGAAGGTCGGCGATCAGAACCTGCACGCCAAAGGTAACTGGTCCGGGAATTTCCGGCAGCGGCAGATTCAGACGGGTCGGATTCTGCTGCATCACCAAAACCATCCATAAGGGTAAAAGGTAGATTGAACAGAAAACGCCGGCCAGCCGGATTGCCCGCATGACCAAGGAAATGACCGGAGTCTGGGTGTATTCTTCAATCTGCTTGGTCTGTTCAAAGAAGGTTGTCGGCAGAATCACCGCGGACGGACAGTTATCGACCAGAACGATGAGCGAGCCTTGAAGCAGATGTATCGCGGCAATGTCCGGCCGTTCGGTATAGCGGACATGGGGATAGGGATTCCATGTCTGACCATACATCAGCTCGCACAGCTGGCGTTCGCTGGTCACCTCGGCATTGAGCGGCAGATGATCGATGCGGAATTTAAAATCCTGCAGAATCGAGGGGTGAATCAGATCGCTGATATACAAGACGAAAATATCGGTTTTCGTCCGGCTGCCCTTCTGATAGGCTTGGGTCACCAGCTTCGGATCCCGGATCCGGCGCCGCACCATGCCCAAATCCAGCATGATGTGTTCGATAAAGCCGTCGCGCGCCCCGCGGATGCTCTTTTCTACCGTTGGCTCACTTGGACCGCGGGTGGGATAGGCGCGGGTATCCACAATAAAGGCATAAGCATTGCCTTCCAAAATCACCAAAGTCTGGCCTTGTAGAATTTTATCGAGCGCTTCCTCCAGACTGCCTGCCTGGGTCACCGTCGCTGGAAAAAAAGCCAGATTGCCTTTATCAAAAACCAGGCTTTCAACGATCGGTTCAATTGAAGTCGTACCGGTGACCCCGCCGACAAACACCAAAAGACACTGCCGGTTGTTGACATTGACCGATCGGATGGTCAGATCAAAGCAATCTGTTTTCTGCCTTAACCAATCAACATTTTTCCAAGCTTCCGCTGAAAACGGGGTTTTATCACTCATAGCTTCGGTTTAAAGATCAAGGCGGCCAAAAACGCAAAATAAATGGCACTGGTAATTCCGGCTGCGGTTAAATCCAGCATGCCTAGCGGAATTCCCAGCAGTCCCTGCTGGGCTACGCCGTCCATCACCGAATGCATTAAGGAATGTCCGAAGCTGGTAATCGGCAATAACGCGCCGGCATGGCCGAATTCAACCAATTTGTCATAGAGATTAAAAAAGTCAAGAAACGCGCCGAGTACCACAAACAAGCTTGTAATGTGCCCCGGCGTCAGATTGGTATTGTCGTAAATCAGCTGTCCGGCCAGGCAAATCAAGCCGCACACGACAAACGCGCCGAAATATTCCATCATTCACCGACCGTCCCTTCATATACCACCGCGTGCGCAATGCACGGAATCGATTCCTTCTGTTGTACGATGACTGTTGATAACAGCGCGCCGGTCGCGACAACCATGATCTTATGCAGCGCCTTGGTTCTTAACAGATCGAACAGATACGCAATCGTCACCACCGCGCTGCAGGCGCAGCCGCTGCCGCCGGCAAAGACTTCCTGATGCTCGCGGTCATAGATCAATAAACCGCAGTCAATCAGCTTGTCATGCGGATCCATGCCCTTTTGCTTAAACAAATCAATCAGCATGCTTCGGCCGATTTTGGATAAATCGCCGGTCACGATCAGATCGTAGTCGTCAAAGCCTGTCCCGGTGTTCTCAAAATGCCGGCAGATTGTATCGAAGGCCGCCGGCGCCATCGCGCTGCCCATATCGTTGGGGTTGGTGAACTGCCAATCGAGAATCCGGCCCAGTGTCGCCTGCGTCAGACGGATCGGTGTTTTCTCCTTCTGGAAGATCATCGCCCCTGCTCCAGTCACGGTGTAGGTCGTCGTTTCCGGTTTTTGGACGCCGTATTCATTCGGATAGCGGAACTGACGCTCAGCCGTAGCGTTATGCGAACTCGTTAAGCCCAGAACCCGCTCAGCATGACCGCTGTCCAGCCACATCGCGGCGTTGGCGGCGATCAGCGTGGAATTGGAGCATGCACCGTACAAACCGATAAACGGAATGTCGAGGTCACGGGCGAAATAATGGCTGGTCCCCAGCTGATTCAGCAGATCCCCGCCCAGGATCAGATCGAGATCACTGGTTTTCAATCCCTGCGCGCGCAGCGCATGATCGCAAGCTTCAGACATCAATCGCCGTTCCGCCTGTTCATAGGTTTTCTCTTCACAGTAAATATCGTCAAACAATTTGTCGATCTTATCCTTCAGCGGCCCTTGTGCCTCCATCGGACCCGCGGCTGTTGCGCAGCCGCCGACAAAGACGGATTGAAAATGCAGCGTCTTCATAACAACGACACCACCCACCGCAGCAAGCCCAGCGTATACGCCGCGGCAATGCCGTACGTTAAAACTGAACCTGCCAGCTTGAACATGGTACTGCCGATGCCGTAAATCGGTCCTTCACTGCGGCCTTCCATCGCGCAGGACGTCAGGGAGTTGGCGAAGCCGGAAATGGGAATGAACAGTCCGGCTCCGCATTTCTGCGCGAGCTTATCGTAAATGCCCAGACCGGTCAAAAGCGCCGTGACAAACACGACCGTGATGACCATCGGACCCGCAGCCGCCTTGGCGTCTAAGCCCAGCAGCTGTTGATACATCGTCAGCAGGCCCTGGCCGATGATTCCCATCACCCCGCCGCTGACAAACGCCCACAGCGCCTTGCTTAACGATCCCTTTTTGGGTGCGATCCGCTTGGACGTTTCTTTATAGCCTTGTGTACTCATCAAGATTCCTCCTGTCTATCCGCTAGTATGGACAGAAATCACGGCGGCAAACCCGCTGACGCTGTACTTCATGCTTGAAACAGACGGCGGAACTCCTCAATGTAAGCAATGTAAAAATTATTCGGGATTTTTCACAACATTGACAGATCAACTGTAAGCCCTTACAATTAAATTAACAGAATGGCCGGTTTACGCCGGACCCGGTACTGAAGGAGGAAGACAGAATCCAGGAACATCAATGAATCTCATCTTGAAATTCATGAATGATTGAATCTTGATCGTTTTTTCTTTCGGCCGTCTGTTTCGGATTCAGACGCCTTTTCTTTTTTACAAAAAGGCTCTGGAAAGAAAGGAGCGATGCACGATGATCCAATTCGACCACGTTTTTAAAACGTACCGCAACAGCGAGGAAGCTGTCATTAAAGATGTCTGCATGACGCTGCCCAGCGGTCAAATCACCGTTCTGATCGGACCTTCCGGCTGCGGGAAAACGACTTGTTTAAAAATGATTAACCGGCTGATCAAAATCAGCTCGGGAACGATCACAATCGACGGCGACGATATCCTAAGCCGGGATCCGATTGATCTGCGGCGCAATATGGGTTATGTCATACAACAGACCGGCTTGTTTCCGCATATGACGATCCGGGAAAACATTGAGATTATTCCGCAGCTGCAGCGCCAGGAAAAAACGGCGATTACCCGCCGGACAAGCGAGCTGATGGAAATGGTCGGACTTGACGAAGCCTTCCTAGACCGGTATCCAACCCAGCTTTCCGGCGGCCAGCTCCAGCGTGTAGGGGTAGCGCGGGCCTTCGCGACCGATCCGGAAATCATCCTGATGGACGAACCGTTTTCCGCGCTCGATCCGATTACCCGCACTCAGCTGCAGGACGAATTGATATCTCTGCAGCATCAGCTGAACAAAACCATCGTCTTCGTCACTCACGATATGGACGAAGCCATCAAAATTGCCGATCAAATCTGCATCCTGAACCGCGGCGTCCTCGTTCAAAGCGGAACTCCGGAGGCAATTATGAAAAATCCGGCAGATGATTACGTTCGTCAGTTCGTTGGCCGCAACCGAATCTGGAGCCGTCCGGAGTTCATCCGCGCGCGCGACATTATGCTTCAGGATCCGCTGACTGCGCCCAAAGAACTCTCCTTGTATAAAACCATGGATTTAATGCGCGGCCGCAGCGTCAACAGCGTACTCGTCGTCGATGCGCGGCACCATTTTGCCGGGATTGTCCGCGCTCAGGATATTCGCCGGCAGACCGATTTAAATCAGCCGGTCGGTTCCCTGGCCGTCATGCCGGCGGTTTGGGCGACACCTGACGAAAACATCCTCTCGCTATTGGCCAAGGTCAAACAGACCCAGGCCGCGCTGATCCCGGTCATCGATGATCAGCAGCAGCTGGCGGGACTGATCACTTCCAGTTCGTTGATCACCACGCTTTCGCAGCAATACATCAACTTTGAGGAGGCGGGTTTATCATGATGGAATTCTTACAATATTTGATTAGTCAGAAGGAACTGCTGATTCAATATACGTTCCAGCATCTGCGGATCGGCATGCTTGCGGTACTGGCGGCGATCGTCGTCGGCGTTCCGTTAGGCATCCTGATCGGCCGAATTCAAAAATTTTCCAAACCGGTAATCGGCTTTGCCAACGTCATGCAGGCCATCCCAAGCCTGGCATTGATGGGCTTCTTTATTCCGTTTATCGGGATCGGCGATAAAACGGCGATTGTCATCATCGCGCTGTACGCCCTGCTGCCCATTTTAAAAAATACGTTTACGGGACTCACCAACATTGATAAAACGATGATCGAAGCCGCCCGCGGCATCGGCATGACAGAAACGCAGATTCTGTTCAAAGTCCAGATCCCGCTGGCTTTGCCGGTCATCATGGCGGGTATCCGGATCGCTGCGGTCAATTCCATCGGCATGTGTACGATCGCGGCCTTTATTGGCGGCGGCGGTCTGGGCAAGCAGATCTATGCTGGAATTCAGATTATCAATACGCCGATGATTCTCTCCGGCGCGGTTCCGGCATGCTTACTGGCGTTATTGATCGATTTCTTGTTCGGCATTATCGAGAAAGCAATCGTTCCGGTCAGCCTGCGCCTCGCCTCCGCCAACATCGCCGCGGATACGGTGCGGCAGATGAAAAAACACCGCCGCCGGGTATTGGAACTCACAGGTCTGGTCGTCGCGCTGTTTCTGGGCAGCATCGTTCTGGACTCGCTGGATTTTTCCGGCAAGCGGCGGATTGTCGTCGGCAGCAAGGAATACATCGAGGTGCGGATTATTGATGAAATTTACGCGCAGATGATTGAAGCGCATACTGACGATCTGATTGTGGAGCGCAAGCCGTCGCTGGGCAGCACGATGATCGTATGGGAAGCGCTGAACAACGGCGAACTGGATATCGCGCCGGATTATACGGGGACCTATTACGCGACAGTGTTAGGCATGACGCCCTATCCCGGCATGGAGAAGCAGCAGACCTACCAGGATGTAGCGGAGGCGCTGGCCGTCTATGATCTGAACGCGCTGGCGCAGCTGGGACCGAACAACACCTATGTATTTGCGGTGAAGCCGGAACTGGCGCAAAAATACAACCTGAAGAAAGTCAGCGATTTAGCGGGAATTTCCATCGATCTGACCGTCGGCTGTTCTCAGGACTTCTTTGCCCGCGATCTGGATGGGCTGCCGGGCGTCAGCCGCGAATACGGATTGAAATTCAAGAACGCGCTGACCTTCGGCGCGGCGCCGATGTATATCGCGCTGGAAAACGACGAGGTTGACGTCATCGTCACGTTTGCGACTGATGGCTTATTGAAAAAATACGATCTTGTCTTCTTAGAAGACGATAAACATTTCTTCCCGCCGTATGTCATTTTTGGAATTTATAACCAGCGGATTCGCGATGAATTTCCAGAGGTCGTCGAAATTCTGAACCGGCTGGAGCTGGCGATCACCGACGCTGAAATGCAGGCGATGAATTATGACGGCGCGCAGAACGGCCGCGAGCCTTACGAGATCGCCCGTGAGTTTTTAATAGAAAAGGAACTGATCCCTTCCGATTCCTAAAAAAAATAAAAAGTTAAAATTCCATGCCGGATTTTTAACTTTTTTCATGCTTCATCCCACTAACCATGAGTCAGGTTTCGGTCAGCTTGATTTTCAGTTTGTTCAGGATTTTCTTCTCCAGCCGCGACACCTGGACCTGGGATATGCCCATCTTCTTCGCAATCGCTTCCTGATTGTATTCCAATTCATAGCGCAGATAAATCAGATACTGTTCACGCTGCTCCAGATGTCCGATCTCCTTTTTTAACGCCAGCTTCATGGGTACATCTTCGCCGTGACGATCTTCCACCTTATCTTCCAGTTTGATCGTCGAGCCGTCTTTTTGATAAAACGCCTCGTCCATCGAAGCCAGAAACTGATTGGCTTCCATCGCCAGCATGACGTCATTTTCCTCTACCCCTAAATCCTCGCCAATTTCCCGATAGGTTGGTTCCCGCTGCAGTTTTTGAGCCAGATGTTCGCGGCTTTTCTGAACCTGCAGATAACGTTCTTTCAGGGAGCGGGATATCTTCATCTGCCCTTCATCACGAAAATAGCGTTTGATTTCACCGAGAATAATCGGTACGGCATAGGTTGAAAACATGACATTGTAGCTCGTATCAAAATTGTTGATCGCCTTCATTAACCCCAGACATCCGATCTGAAACAAATCCTGAGCTGAGGAATGTGTTTTGAAGCGATTGACGATCGACCAGACCAGTCCGACGTTGCGCAGCACACACTGTTCTCTAGCCTGTTCGTCGCCCTGCTGGGCTAGATGCAGAAGATCGAAGAATTCCTGCTGATCATTCATGAAACTGGAGCTGCTTGACAAGCCGGACGGTTGTTCCCTGGTTAGGATGGGACTGAATCTCAAATTCATCGGAAAAACTTTCCATGATCGTCATGCCCATTCCCGACCGTTCCAGATCTGCCCGCGTTGTGTATAATGGCTGGCGGGCCAGCGTGATGTCCTCGATGCCAATCCCCGTATCCTGAACTTCAATGGTGACCCGATGGGTTTCATCATAGGCCACGCTGATGCGAACCTGACCCTCCTCGCATCCTTGGTATCCATGAATCATGCAGTTCACCACCGCTTCCGCCAAAATGGTCTTGATCTCCATAATCTCGTCGACGGTTGGATTCAGCGGCATCAAAAAAGCGACAGTGCTGGTTCGGGCAAACGCCTCATTTTCCAGCTTGGCGTCAAAGCTCAATGTCATCCGGTTCATACATGTACCTCTTTTCTATCGTTCTCCTTTTCCACCCGCATGATCTGGAAAATTCCTGACAAAGCAAACAGCCTGCGGATAGCGGGGGAAATATTCTTTAAGATCAGCTCGCCCCGATAGCCTTGGACCTGATTGTAGCGGGCTAATAAAAAACCAATACCGGTGCTGTCGATAAAGGTCACGTCCTTGAAATCAAATTTCACTACGGGTGCCTGGACCCGATCTATTTCACGGATTACGTCAGCCTTGATCTTAAGAATTGATAAATTGTCCAGCTCTCCGCTGAAAGCAAAGATCAAAGCCTTGTCCTGATGAATGCACTTCATACTGCATCCTCCTTTCACATTTATTGTAAAGGAAGCCCTTTCGGTTGTGGAAATATCCGCTAAAACAAGTGTTTATCCGACATTCTTTTCATTCTGAACAGACTTCGGGTTAAGCTTTTTTCACAACAAAAACCGCAGTGAAAAGCTGCGGTTTTCTTCCTTTTATTTTGTTTTTTTTGAGGGTAATCCCGGATTTCTTCGGTTGTCAAAAATTGTCAGAACAGCACCTTTTTCCAGGTTTTTAAGAGAATATCAATGAAATCCAGCGGCAGAATGGCTTCTTCCGCCACTAAATCCTGGCCGATCTGCGACCCATCCTCAAAGTGCAGGATGATGCGGCCAACGGTTTCTCCCGCCTGAATCGGAGCTTTTTTCTTATCCAGCACAATCTCCGTATTGACCAAAGCGGATTGAGATCCTTTGGCCACAATGTGTCCGATGGCCTCCTTGGTGACTAACTGAACCTCATCCGGTTTGCCGTTATCCACCTGAATCGTCGTGACCGGCGTGCCTTTTTCCATTTCGATCTGATAGCCATACGTACTGAAGCCATAATCCAACAGTGCCGACGCTTCGCTGTTTCGGACATCGCGGGTCGGCTCGCCCATCGCAACGCCGATTAAGCGCAGGCCCTCGCGCTGAGCGGTCACGGTGATGCAGTACATGGATTGGGTCGTATAGCCGGTTTTCAAGCCGTCCATCCCCTGATAGGTGCGGATCAGCTTGTTCGTATTGACAAGCCAGAATTTATTCTCTGTATCCGCCCGGATATAGTCGTCATAGGTTGAAGTAAAACGCAGAATATCATCCTGTCCTTCCTGAATCAGAGCCCGTCCGATCGCTGCCATATCCTTTGCGCAGGAGTAATGATTGTCATCATGCAGTCCGGTCGCATTGACAAAATGGGTCTGTTCCAGTCCCAGCTGCTCGGCTTTTTCATTCATCATCGCGGCGAAATTTTCTTCACTGCCGCCGACTTTTTCCGCTAAAGCCACAATCGCATCATTGGCGCTGGCAACGGTGGATGCTTTATACAGGTCTTCGACCGTCATCACCTCGCCGGTTTCCAGAAAGATCTGCGAGCCGCCCATCGAAGAAGCATGAGCTGAGGCCGTGACTTCGGTATCCCAGCTTAGTTTCCCGCTGTGAATCGCCTCCACGACCAGCAGAAGACTCATCATCTTGGTCATTGAAGCCGGATACAGCTTAGCAGAGGAATTCTTTTCATACAAAATTTGTCCCGTTTCATAATCGATCAGGATCGCCGCTTTCGCCGACGGCGTAAGATCGACGCCCTGCGAGGTCGTCGCGTGGACGGAAACAAGAAATAAGGACAGTGCAATCACGATGCTGGCAAGTTTTTTCATATCGACACCTCATTAACAGTGTATGGAGAACAAACCAAAATATGAAAAAAGGCAGATTGTTTTTTCTGCCTGATTCCCAAAATTTTAATTTCCAGCTTCGGTTTTGCACCAGCGGTCCATCCAAGCCGTGATTTCCTGAATCCGCCGCACCCGGTGCGATGGCTTGCCAATCCGGCTCAGGCCATGGCTTTCGCCTTTGAACAGACACATGCGGGCTTCGACGCCATGGTGAACTAAAGCGTTGTACATCTGCATGCCTTCCTGCACAAGACAGCGGTAGTCCTCAAACGAATGGATGAACAGCGTCGGCGTTTTCGCCTTGTCGGCATACTGCAGCGGAGATTGATCCCACACCTTCTGCACGTCGCTCCAAGGATCCGCTCCCATCTGATCGTTGTCAAAGGTAAAGCCGATATCCGCATAACAAATTAAGGATACCCAGTTGGCAATACTACGCTGACTGGCCGCGGCGGCAAAACGATCGGTATGACCGATCATCCAGTTGGTCATGTAGCCGCCGTAGCTGCCGCCGGTGACGCCGATTCGCTTCGCGTCAATGGCCGGATACGTTGCCAAAACGGTATCTGTGAAATTCATCAGATCGTCATAGTCAATCGTACCATACTGTCCGCGCAGCTCCGCGAAAGCATTGCCCTTGCCGTTGGAGCCGCGCGGATTGCAGAACAGGACAAAGTAGCCCTGACTGGCCCAATACTGCATTTCGTGAAAGAACACCGTGCCATAGGCAGCTTTCGGACCACCATGGATATTGAGAATAGCCGGATACTTCTGATTTGGATCGTAATCCATCGGCTTCAGAACCCAGCCATCCACCTGAAAATCCCCTGCCGGAATCCGCAGGGCTTCCGGTTGGGCTACATAACAATCCTTCAGCACAGACGAATTGAAGGCTGTAACCTGGCGATTTTGTTTTGTTTTCAAATCAAAGCAAAAGACTTCCGGCAGATTCTGATGTTCCATGGCAATCATCCACAGCTTGTCCTCATCCGCTGCCAGCGCCTGAATCGAACCGGCTATCTGAATGAGGGACTGCCAAGTTCCGTCTGCTTTCAGACATCGGATTTCATCTGTATGGCCTAATGTATGCACGCTGAGAAAGCCCAAGGAGTGCTGCTGCGACTGCTTTCCTGAACCATATTGACAATCGCTGCCGACCGCGCTGCCCAGACTTTCTTCATTTTCACAGATCAGCTCAAGCTGTCCGGTCTGCCGGTCAAGCCGATAAAAATAAGGATTTTCAACAGCACCGTAGCGTTTCTGATCACTCATCGCCACAAGCATCTGATCGTCTGAGAGCCATTGCATCTCCGCGATGGCAAACTGTCCCGGCGAAAGCAGACACTGCATTTTTTGACTGTCCAAATCAATTCGATACAGCCCTTCCTTTACCTGACGAACAGTAACAAACGGCGCTCCGGAAACCAACAGCTCTTTGCGATTCGGACTGAGCACGGCGCGGGAAGTCTGAAACTGCGGATCGCACAGCGGAATTAAACGATCTTCATCTTCCTGATACAGAAAGAGCCGGCGGCGCAGACCGTTAGTATAACCGGAACCGTCTTGATAATATGGCTGCTCGCTGACGATCTGATAATCCGCTTCGGCTTTTCGCTTTGCATGCACAGCTTCCCGCTGTTCCTCATTCATCCTCCAATAATCCGCGGCAGCTAAATCAATCTGAGCCGTCAGGACATACAGGCCGCGTTTCACAATCTGAATCTCCCGAACCCGAAGCGGCAGCGTAAATGCCAAAACCGCTTCTCCGCCGTCGGTGCGGATGCGGTAAAAGGTTGTCGTCTCCGCTTCCGGCTGAGGTTTCTCTCCACGGCTGGAAGCAAACAGCAAGGTCTGGTCATCATCCCAAATAAACAGACTTTCATGACCCTGGGTTAAGCATTTCGGCTGATCCTGATCCAGAATATACAGCTGGCTTACATAAGCATCATCCTGGATCTTCGTCCCAACCCAGGCCGGCTGACCTGCGGATGAAAGCGCGATGGCAGAAAGAAACTGCACGCGCTGAAAATGATCTATTGTAATTTTATGCATCGGCGTTCTCCTTGAGATAATGATCGAACCAATCCGTCATCTCCTGAATCCGGCGAATTCGATGATGGCGTTTGCCGATCCGGCTTAAGCCATGGCTTTCCCCTTTGAACAAACACATCCGCGCTGGTACGCCGTGATGAACAATCGCGTTATACATCTGCATGCCTTCCTGAATCGGGCAGCTGTAATCTTCAAACGAATGAATGAAGACCGTCGGGGTTTTGACTTTGTCGGCAAACTGCAGCGGCGACTGATCCCAGATTTTTACCATATCCTTCCATGGATCGGCGTCCATTTGATCCGTGTCAAAGGTAAAGCCGCAATCATCGGTTCCGATCATCGATACCCAGTTGGCAATGCTGCGCTGACTGGCCGCCGCGGCAAAGCGGTCGGTATGACCGATAATCCAGTTGGTCATGTAGCCGCCGTAACTGCCGCCGGTCACCCCGATCCGATGGCAGTCGATCTGCGGCACTCGTTCCAACACCGCATCGGTGAAGGCCATCAGATCCTCATAATCGATCTGACCATACCGTCCGCGCAAATCGGCAAAAGTATCGCCTTTGCCGTCCGATCCGGTCGGATTGCAGAAGAAGACGACATATCCGCGGGCAGCCCAATATTGCATCTCATGGAAGAACACTTCGCCATAGGCTGTTTTCGGCCCGCCATGAATATCCAGAATTGCCGGATAACGGCGTGTTTCATCAAAATCAACCGGCTTTAAAATCCAGCCGTCCAGCGTATAGCCATTGCGGTCCAGCACAAAATGTTCCGGTTTGGCCACTTCGGTTTCCGCCATTAACGCATCATGAAAATGCGTCAGCGGATGAAAGGAATTCGATGGCGCATCGCAACGATACAGCTCCTGCAGATTCTGGTCTTTTAAACCGATCAGCCATAGCTGATCGCCCACCTTTTCAATTGCCTGCACCGCTCCCGGCCAGCGCAGAACCTCAGCACAGCCGGCTTCACTGATGCTTAGAATTTCATCCGCATACCGATCGGTATGCACCGCCAGAATTGACTCTTCCGTAAACAAGACCTGCCGGCCTGAGCCGTATATGACATCCGTCATCACCACGCTGGATCCGATATGCTCTTGGGTATCGAGCAGGCAAGAACGTTGGTCGGTCTGCAAATCAAGCTGATAAAGCTTCGGATTTTCCGTTGTGCCAAACGTTTTATTTTCAGAAGCGAAGAAGACAGCCTTTCCCTGATGCCAGCCAATCTGACGGATTCGCAGCTGTCCCTGCGGAATCAGACAGCGGCGCTGGCGGCTTTCAAGATCCAGACAAACCAGGCCATCCTGTTCTCCGCGCACAACGTCAAACTGCTTGACACTCATCAAAACCTGACCCGCAGCGCAGGCAAACTGACTGACCGATTCGAGCGGTTCGCTCAGAGCTTCAATCTTTCCATTGGATAAATTAACCAAAAACAGCCGGCTGCGCGTACCCTCAATAAAACTGCTGCCATCCAGCACAAACGGCGATTCTGTGACGACCTGATAGTCTTCCTCCGCTTTGCGCTGCGCCATGACCGATTCCCGTTCCTTTTCACTGAGCAGAGCGAAATCCGGACAATCCTTGCGGATCTGCGCAGTCACAAGAAGCTGATCATCCTGAAGCTTTACCATCTGTTCAATCGCCAGCGGCAAACGGATTACAAACTGCGCTTCCCCGACGTTTGTTTTTATCCGATACAGGTCGGTCTGTTCGCCATAAGGGGAAGCTTCTTTCTGACCGGGGCGATGATGCGCCGAGAACAACAACGTTTGGCTGTCCTCCCAGACATAATCGATCACGCCTTCACTGCTCAAACGCCGATTCTTTTTCCCATCATGAAGAAACAAACTTTTCGCATAGCCTTCATCACGGCACTGGCATTCCAGATAGGCAGCGCACGAGGCATCCGGAGCGGCTTTCAAGTTGGATAAAAAATGCGCCTGATCAAAAAAATCAATCGTTACTTTCTTCATCATTTAATTCTCCTCTTTCTTACAGAACTGATTCATCCAATCGGTTATCTCCTGCAGCCGGCGAATCCGATGCAGCGGCTTGCCGCCGCGGCTCAGGCCGTGACTCTCTCCTTTAAACAGGCACATCCGCGCTTGGATGCCATGATGGACAAGCGCGTTATACATCTGCATGCCTTCCTGAATCGGACAGCGGTAATCTTCAAAGGAATGGATAAACAGCGTCGGTGTGACGCATTGATTCGCCGCTTTTAATGGGGATTGATCCCAGATCTTATTCACATCGCTCCACGGCGTTGCATCCATCTGATCATTGCCGAATGAAAAACCGATATCTGACACCATATTCTCAGAAACCCAGTTGGAAATTGAACGTTGCGATGCTGCACAGACAAACCGGTCGGTATGGCCGATGATCCAGTTGGTCATGTAGCCGCCGTAACTGCCGCCGGTGACGCCGATCCGGTTCGGATCAATCTGCGGATAAGCCTTAAGCACCGCATCGGTAAACTGCATGAAATCGTCAAAGTCAATCGTGCCGAATTGGCCGCGCAGATCAGCAAAGGCATCGCCGCGGCCATCCGAACCATGCACGTTGCAGAAAAAGACGAAATAACCTTCATTGGCCCACAGCTGCATTTCATGATAGAAAATGGGGCCATAGGCAGCGCGCGGACCGCCGTGAATATCCAGAATTGCCGGATAGATCTTCGACGGATCATAATCCTTCGGTTTCAGTACCCAGCCCCATAACCGATCCGGAGTTTCGGCATAATCCAAACGCTCCGGCAAGGCCACATAATGATCCTGCAGCGCCGCCTGATTGAAATGCGAACACTGCACGAGCTCCCCGGTCTTCAGATCCGCCTGGTAAATCTCCTGCAGCTGCATGTCCTTCATCGCAATCAAATAGGCGGTATCCCCATGCAGATCAAAACCGAAGATCGCGCCGTCAAACGGCAGAACAACCCGGCGCTTCCCCTGCTTGTCAAATTGAACCAGCGGCGTATGATCGGCATCGGTCATCACGGCGTAGAAATCCTCGCCGGCCACCTTTCTTGTGGAACTGGCGCCGAATGCGCAGTCTGTTCCGACAGCATTGCCGAAGGTGGCGTCATTGTCATTCAGCAGCGTCTGCGCTTTCGTCTGCGGATCGATCAAAAACAGCTTCGGCGTTTCCCCCGCGCCATAGCGAACGCCGTCGCTCATCGCGCACAGAATCCCATTTTTGCGCCAATGCGCAAAACTGATCTGCATCTTCCCCGGTTCGATCAGGCAGCTCATTTTTTTGTCATTGAGATTGTAAACATACAGACCGTCTTTGACTTCCTTCACCGCCGCAAACTCTGCCCCCCAGAAAACAACGCAGTTTGTGTCTGCGTCAAGATCGAGACCGGACACCGCAAAGGTGGGCGCTGTCAGAAAATCAACAGTATTCTTTATCGGATCATAAACAGCCAGTCGATTGCGCAGGCCGTTCGTAAATCCTGCCCCGTCAAAATAATACGGCGACTCGCTGACGATCTGATAATCTTGTTCTTCTTTTTTCTTTTTTAACAGGGCTTTCTTTTCTTCCTCAGCCAATTCAGCCAGCCGGGAATACACCTGATGATAGCGAATAGTCAAAAGCAGTTTCCCATCACGCATCTTCTTAAAATTGGTAACGGTATACGGCATCGTAAACGCCTTTTGTGCTTCACCCTGATGAATATTCAGACGGTAAAAGGCTGTGCGTTCCTCGCCTGCGGCCAATGCTTCCTTATCTTTTGAATCGCGCAGGGAAACGAACAGCAGCGTCTGTTCATCCTCCCAGATATAATTGGATTCATTAAACGAGGTCAGCTGCCGAACGGTTTGATTTTCCAGCAGCCACAGATGGTTGTCATAGCCGTTATTCGCATTGGCCTGCGTCATGACAAATGCTGCGGTTTCAGCTTGCGGACTGGCTTGTAGATTGGAACAGAAACGATATTCAGTGAATTGATCTAAGCGGATTTTCTGCATTTTATTACCCCCGAAATATGGTATTAGTATAGCATGTTTGTTTCTGATTTTCCGCTGGTTTTCATTTTTTCTTCATTTACTTTCAACTCTTTTCATTTTGTTACATTATATTTTTTCTTTGATGTCCTCTTTTTTTGACTTCTCAGGCAAACCCCTCAGTTCTTCCCAGCCGTATCCATTTCAGTTTAGCTTACTGCTTCATAACAAAAGAACCGCACGATCAAGCAAGCTGCTTTGTCGTATACGGTTCCATTCGTTTTTTATGTCGACTTTATCCAGGAATATAAAACCTGAGATATAATTTAAGTCCATTATTTTTGATCTTCTGTGCAGACTTGGATTAAAGGATTGAAGAAAAACCTAGGATTACGAATTGTCCGGATGCAGATGCGTCAATGAACGATTCAGATATTCTTTTGCTTTTCTCTCATCACCTTGATTTTCATACATCTTTGAAATTAAAAATTCCGCTTTGGCTTTTTCTTCCCCTGTCAGCTGATCCAACAGATCTAAATCCTGTTTTAGATCTGCATAAGCATGATCGATCATCACCGCATAGTATTTCTTAATCTCGGCTTTCAGTTTTTCTGTACAGATTGACAAATTCAGCAGTTGATTTCCATACTGCTTTACTCTTGCTTTATCCTTACGGGAAACATAATAATAAAAGGCATTGTAATAAACGGCTTCCTTCTGTTTATCGCTGAGCCGGCATTGGTCAAAGCCTGCAAACCGCTGATCAATTTCAATCGGGTCTCCTTTAACCAGTGCGGCATTTAATTTCATGAAGTCCACATTGAAAGGATCGAAGACAAAACGGACAACCCGCTTTTCAATCAGCTGATCAAACTGAATAAAATCTCGTTTCAGCAGGGCGCTGGACAGTTGTTCAGAAAGCTGGCTGCGCATGCGTTTGGGAATCACGATGGACAGAACAAACAAACCAAGAATAATAGAAATAATGATCAGTTTAAACATGACGTTCTTTGACAAAAGCTTTCAGCTTCTGCTTCTCCTTTCCCACAATGATTTCATGAATTAAAGACCGTGAAAGAAACAACGCTGTCAAAACCGTAATCCAGTCGGCGCAGGGCTGAGCATAAAACACCCCGGTCTGCCCCAACGTCTGCGAAAGCAGAATTAACAGCGGAACATAAATAATTCCCTGCCGAAACAGCGACAGAATCATTGATTCCCTGCCTTTTCCCGCAGCCTGCAGCGTGATCGTAATCATGTAATAAAGGGAATAAACCGGCAGTGACCCGTTGTATGCTTTTAAATACTGAGCGCCGTAGATTCCGGCCATTTTTCCGCCTGTAAAAAGACCGACAAAGGGTTCCGCGAACATTCCAACCAGGATGATTGCAGCGAAGCTGTAACCGCTCAGAATTCGGATATTCCATACAACCGCATCCCACAGCCGCTGATAATTTCTTGCTCCATAAGTAAACGAAGCTAGCGGCAGATAACCATTGGCTACGCCCTGTATAAAGAAATTGACAAAATACATCGTAAACTTTCCAACATTACAGCCCGCTGCAAAGTCAACGCCATAGATAAATACAACTTTGGTGAAAACCAGGATCGCCAGGCTGGACATTAAATTCCGCATATAGACCGCAAAGCCAACGGAGAAAATCTCACGAATCATGGTCCATTCAATATGAAAATCAAACAATTTCCAACTGAGCGCGGTCTTCTTCGCGGCTAAGCGATACAGACAGAGAAACAAAGCCGACAGCTGCGCCGCGGCACTGGCAATCGCAGCGCCGACAACGCCTAAACCCAAACCGAAATCAAACATCAGCAGCGGGTCCAAAATGATATTCAAAATTACGCTGACTCCCATCACGATCATGGGATATTTTACATCTCCGACAGCTCGAAACAGCTGAATGCAGGCCGTATACAACGAGGTACAACCTGCAAAAAGGATCATGATTCCTCCATACAAGCGGCCATAATGAATCACCGCCGGATCCATCGTCTGCCAGGTAATGTATGGATTTAAGATCAGCAGCGCCGCCAAGGTAAACAAAATTGAGAACAAAGCAACAAAAGAAAGTGTCGTCCGGACAATCTCATAAGTCACATGTTCCTGCTTTGCGCCCAGCTGCCGGCCCAGATAACTGGCCGCGCCAATCCCAACCGCTTCCCCAATTTTCGTAATCAACAGGGTTAGCGTTGCAGAGAGCGAAATCGATGCCAGCATCGCAGTGTTGTTTAGTTGTCCGATATAAAAGGAATTGATCAGTTCATAGATCAGTGAGATTACGGAAACCATGACAGAAGGAGCGGCAAGCCGGATCATCGCCGTCCCAATCTTTTCCTGTTCTAATACATAAGTATCCGCTTTCATGGCCTTTTCATCTCCGCTAAAGCTAGACGATTCGATGAGTTAATAAAAATTCCTGATTGAAAACATCACCTTCACGCTGCCGATCGTAAACACATCGGCCTTCAACAAACGTAAACAGACAGCGATATTGATCATCAATGACGATCAGATCCGCATCCTTCCCGACTTCCAGCACACCTTTATTGGGATATCCATATACAATCGCCGGATTCCGACTGGCCATCCGAGTTGCATATTTCATCGCAATGCCGACATTTTCAACAAGATTCTGAATACCTTTCAGCACCGGCATCGTTGATCCGCACAGCCGTCCGGTATCCGATAAACAATACCCGTCCGCTGTAATATTGACCTCAGGAAAGCCTTCCATCATTCTGTACTTACCGACTGGCGCGCCTGATAAATTGGAGCAATCCGAAACCAGCAGAAAATGATTATACGGATCCCGTTTCATCCGAAACATCAGCTCCAGCATTGCATTGCAGATATGTTTCCCATCGCAGATCACTTCATTAACTAAATCGTCGTTTAACAGACAGGCGCCAAGCCCACCCATATTTCGATGATGGATTCCGCTCATGACGTTGGCGGTATGGGTTGATACTGTAATGCCCCATCTAAAAGCTTCATTAGCTTCCTCAAACATCATATTGCTGTGGGCAAAGGCTGTCCGCACATTCACGCTGGTTAAATATTCAATGGCTTGCCGGGCATCAGGCAATTCCGGCGCCAAGGCTACTAATTTTAATTTGCCTTGGGCTTTTTTGACCATCTGCTTCAAGTCATCCAAACAGATATCCGGATGCCCGGTATCTATGCCTTTCTCACCGACTCGATTCAGATACGGACCCTCTGAATGAATTCCCAGCACTTTCGCCCCATCGACGACTTCATCTGCTAGTTTCGCCGCTGTTTCAAATCCATGAATATCCGTTGTCGGCAAAACTCCAGTCACGCCCTGTGAAGCCAGCCCCTTCAGATAACCGCGAAGTTCTTTCTCAACATCGCCTTCAAAGCCCATCGCACCATAACCTAATGTACCATGATTGTGCGTATCAATAATCCCCGGCAGAATACGATGATCCCCTACGTCGAGATCAATCGGAACGGGCTGATGATCATCCAATATTTCGACAATCTTTCCTGCTTCCCAATGCAGAATCCCGCTAATGCAGCCTTGCGGCAAAATAATTCTTGTTGAACGAATATACATATTCTTCTCCTTTCTGAGTCTTTCTTAGATCACGCTTTGAATTTATTAGATTAAGCCCTGCTTCATCGCTTTTGCTACATCATAATAATCAATCAGCTCCACCTGATTCTCGCCAACAAACGCCTTCATTAACGGCGAAGTGACAAATTCCAAATCTTTGCAGCGTTCAATCGACAGGGATGTCAAAGCGAACAGATCCGCATCAACATAGCCTGGATGTCCGCCAGCCATGACATATTCATGATTTAAGATCTCTTCTTTATATCTCAGAAATTTTCCCAGCGGATCCTTTTTCAGCTGGGCTTTAGCATCAAAAACCTTCGATACCGATGCGTTGTTTTTCTCGTCTTCATCCTCAGGCAGTGAAAACGTTGTAAAAGCGAACTGCATAAAATCAAAGGCAAACGGCAGATCTTCTTCATCGGCAATTTTCCGGATGGCTTTAAGCATGGTTTCCGCCACGATCGAATGACCATTCAGATAGCCCGGTCTGCGGCCTGTCAGTTCAACAAACCGGTCATACTGAGCTTTGATCTCGGTATAGACTTCCTCATAAGGAAACAGTTCGGCCCGACCTTCTTCACTTTGCCAGCGTGGATCATGAATGCGTACTGACGAGCGAATCAAGCGGCCGTTTTCATCTACCAGATGCGGAATTTTCTCAGCTGCTGCGCAGGAAGGTCCGGCGACCAGGTTGAAATCAATCCCAAAACAAAAGTTCGGTCTTGCTTTAATAAACTCTGCCGCCCAGGGTGCGATTTCCATATTTGCAAACATTCCTGTACAGGTCAGGATTCCATTGTCAATCGCATCAATCATGCCGTATGTGACACCTTTGGTGAAGCCGTAATCATCGCCTTGAACTAAAAGTTTCATTTTTCTCCCTCTTTCTCAATTAAATCCCGATAGCTGATCAGCTCAACCGGATTCTCATCAATCCACTTTTTCAGCACTGGTGAAAGCACCATTTCCAAATCCCGGCAGCGTTCAATCGACAAGGATGTCTGCGCGAACAGCTCCGCGTCGACATATCCCGGATGTCCGGCCGCAAACACATACTCATGCTGCAGATATTCCTCGGCGTGCTCCATAAAAAATTTCAGCGGATTACGGTTGACCTGATTCATCGGATCAAAAACTTTTGCGGTTGTCGCTTCGTTGCCACTGATATCAACAGCCCATACAAAATTGAATTCCTGAAGTATGTCATTGGTATAAGGAATCTTCTCCTCTTTGGACAGCTGTCGGATTGCCTCAGTCAGGTTTTCATGGTTGATGGAATGACCGTTCAGATAACCTGGCTTTTTCCCTACCAGCTGAACATACCGATCAAACTGCGCACGGACTTCCAAATAACATTCCTCATAAGGGAACATTTCCCGCCTTCCGGCTTCACTTTGCCAGCGTGGATCTTTGACCGTAATGTTGGAGCGGATAAAGTTGCCGGAAGCATCGACGAAATGCGGAATTTTTTTCGGATCGGCACAGCAGGGCCCCGCAACCAAATTGAAATCAATACCCCAGCAAAAATCCGGCCGCAGCCGCATTTGAGCCGCCGCTAATTCTGCATTCGGGACATTCGCAAACAAGCCGCTGCAGGTCAAAACACCATGATCAATTCCTTCCAGCATGCCCCACATGACACCTTTGGTGAAGCCGTAATCATCTCCCTGAACGAGTAATTTCATTCTCTTTTTCCTCCTTTTTTCCTTTTTATAAGTTGTTGAAACGAATACGATCCAGTTGAAAGATTTGTTTTTCTAAGATTTCTTTGTCCGTTTAATGTCAAATGAACAAACAGAGAGCGCATTGGATTCGAAGAAACAACATCCCTTCGCTTGCGCTCTCTGTTCTATCTGATTAGAAGATATGAATTAAAGCGCCCAATAGGCCAATCACCATCGTTAACAGGATCAGATTGATCGGCTTCCAGCCCTTTTTAATCAATGCCACATATCCGAATAACAAAGCGATGCTCATAAATCCTGGGAAGATGGCATCCAGCACCGGCGCTACCTCTAAGGTTGCAGGACCGATATGCAGAATCAGATTCAGCGGAACATAGACCATCTGAGCGGTCATTGCGCCAACCATCATAATGCCCAATATGGATGCTGCTTTGGTAAAGCTGGCCATCAATCCCGTACTGAACATCATGTCAATAAACGCTGTGCCGTACGTGTAGCCTAATCGGCAGAACCACATTTTAATGATCGACTGCGGCACGCCATAGATCAGAATAAACATAACCATGCCTAAGATATTTCCCTGCTGGGCTAAGCCGATACCAATGCCGGCGGCGATGATGCGCAGACAGTTAAAGAATAAGTTGTCAAACATGCCGGCCGTCGGCCCCATCAGCGCTGATTTAACACTGGAAATGGTTTCTGCATCGACCGATCCCTTTTCCTTCTTTTCCTTTTCCATCGCCCAGGCCAAACCGACAATAAACGAAAACGGTACAGCATGGGTGTTAAAAAACTGCTGATGCCGGGTATAGGCTTCTTTCTTCCCTTCCGGATCATCTTTATAGATCTCTTCTATCGCAGGAATTAAGGAGAAGGTGAATCCGTTGCCTTCCATGTTGACCATCGTAGCCGCCAAAAAGCACGTGTGCGATCGAATTTCAACTTTGCGAAGCAGCTTTTTATCATTTTCACTGATCAATGTATTTTTCATCAGAAGAATTCCTCCTCTTTGCTTTCCGGTTTGCCTTTGTTTTCAATGATTTTCTTTTCCAGCAAGAAGATCGTAATCGCAACAGCAGCGCCGATGACCGCAACCGCGACAGTATCCAGACTGACATATTTTACTAAAACAAACCCTACAAAGAACCAAATTACAGTTTCCTTGTTCATAATCTGCGATGTCAGAATTGCAAAGCCAACAGCCAGCGCCATGGAACTGACCGCACCCAGACCGGTCATAACCCAGGCTGGCAAGGATGCGATCGCCAGCTGCAGTGCGTCAACGCCGAAGTAAATGCAGCCAAACAGAATGACGGTGTTGAGCAGCGGCGAAATAAACGTAAAGATCCAGACGGCAATTTCATACTGCCTCACTTTATCTTCCTGCAATAGTTTTGTAAAAAAGCCCTGAACTGGTGAGAATAAGCCATACGGAAGCATCGTGACTGAAGCCAGAACCGTGCCGATTGGCATCGCAATGGCCACCGCCGATTCAATGTCAGCCCCGGTCAGAATAACAAAGGCTGTTGCAACATAGCTGGTCGTTGTGGCATCGGCCGGAATCGAGCCGCCGATCGCTGAAATCCCCATAAACAAAGATTCTAATGAAGCGCCCAGAATGCAGCCCGTCGTTACATCCCCTAACAGAATGCCTACCAAAGGACAGATAACGATTGGACGGGTCAGCGCCTGCCAGCCCAGGGCAGCCGTATCCAAAATTCCTAAGAGCCAGTAAAGAACACTGAGTTTTAATGCAGCGATTAACATCGTAATTCCCCTTTTCTATTTCTTTAAGATGGATGATACCTTGATGGCTGAAACATCCGGTGTAACCTGTAAAACAAAGTCATCGACCTTTTCATTGACCTTGGCGAGAATCGCTTTTTCATCTTCAGATAAGGCCACAAACTGAGAGACCGTTTCCCGCACTTTCCCATCGCTGGCTTCCAGCAGTCCCCAGTTTCCAATATTCACCCGATGAATTCCCTCAACCTGTTCCACAACCGTCAGTAAGTCTTGCGGATTGGCAACAATCAGCAGAATATCATGCGCAGCTGCTTTGGGATTATGGAGCAGTTCAATCGCTTCCTTCACCGTTTTTACTGCAACTTTCATGTTGCCGGGGGCAGCCATTAACAGTGACTTGGCAATGATCGGATTGCTTCCAGCCTGATCGTTGGCAACGATAATCCGGTCAACAGAAATCACCCGTGACCATTTTGTAACGATCTGTCCATGGATCATCCGATCATCAAGACGGCATAACTTAATCATTGTTTTTCCTCTTTTCTTTAAAAAAATTCCCCATCTTCCAATTCCGGAGCTTCATCATAGAATACAACCCGCTGTAATTGACGGGATTGTTCCGTCAGCTGATGCAAAGTTGTCAGCGACACCTCCGACTGCATGCAAAGTTCCAAAACTAAGGCCAGATTGACGCCCGCAATTAAATACGTATGAGGCCGTTCCAAATACAAATACATTTTCTGATTCACGCTTCCGCCATAGAGATCGGAAAGCATGACAACGGTTTCTTCGGATGGAACAGAAGCAAAATAAGCTTTTAATTCTTCGTCGATGTTCCTCTGATCTACATAGGCATCCAAAATCGTCAGATGCGGCTGAGGACCAGCTAAAATTTCAATTGCGGTTGCCATACCGCTAGCCAGATGACCGTGTGAACCTAATAATAATCGCAATCTATCGACTCCTCTCCTTCAAAATGTAAGCGCTTAACATTTCTTAAATTCATTTTACTTTTCCATTACTCAAGATTCCATCCGTTTTTTTTCACATAGTTAATGGAAATTTCATTTTTTCCGTTATCAATACTGGAAAATATTTACACGGAAAAGGCTCCGTTATGTTCGTTATAATGAAATGGAACTCAATACCCGATTTCCAACAACCCCAGTCAATCGAATTAAAGGAGCAGGATTATGAATAATCGTCAGTTAAGAATTCTTTATTATTTTTTCAGCAACCCTGCTCCCTGCAAATCCGGCGATATCGCAAAGCAGCTGAAATTAAGTTCGCGAACGATTCGCGATACAATCAAGGAAATGCAGCCAGCCTGTATGGAAAATGGATTTTCAATCTTTTCGCGAAGAAACTACGGATTTGAGATTCAGGTGGAAGATGAAGCTCTTTATCAGGCTTTTGCGGATCAGATCAATGTGACCTGCACCGTTCTCAATCAGATCAAGTACAATGAAAATGAAAGCTTCCTTTACATTGCCCGCAAACTGGTCTCGATTGATGACTGGGTAAAAATAGATGATTTAGCCGAAGAGCTCAACTTTTCCCGCAGTGCATTAAGCCCCGTTATTTCAGATATCACAACTTATTTTAAAAATCATCAGCTAACGATTCTGCATAAAAAAGGCAAAGGCATTAAGCTGGCCGGATTGGAAATCAATTTCCGGATGGCCATCATTCAGCTCATTGGACCGCTTCATCATCAGACAATTATCAAGCAGGATGATACAACGTATAACCTTTATATTTACTGTGATCGGGATTTATTTCTGGCAATCCGCAGGGAATTTAAAATCTTTATTTCCGGCAGCGGGCTCCATTTTACTGACGCTATGTTTATCTGGCTGTCTTTCTATCTGATGATCATGATGAATCGGCGCAGATATGGATATTGGATAACCGAAAGTCCGACTTTTTCCTTCTTGGATAAAACGCCTTTCCTCCAGCCCAGCGCTGCGCTTTTTAGTCATCTCCATCAATGCTTTCCGGATTATTTTCATTCTGATCAAAATGAAGTTTATCAATTTGCGGCATTAATGATGGGCGGCGCGGACGTCGAAAATGCATGTGAATTTAATCAATCTATAGAATGTTCACCGATTGCGGATTCTTGTCAGCGCATCCGCAAAGACTGTTTTAATTTTTTAAATCAGCGTTACAATCTTCAATTTTGTGATTATCCTTCTTTCATGGATGGGTTTACCACACACTTGGCCCAAATAATGATCAAACACTATTTTCATTTTGAAGCGAAGATCACCTTTGGCGGGGTTATTATCAATAAGTTTTCACATGTTTCCCCGTTAGCCAGTTATCTGGGTTTTGAAATGGCTGAACATTTGGAAAACAAGTGGCATTTTTCTCTGTCCAGTGATGATTATTTTCGTTTCATCAATTTTTTTATGACGTTTCTGCTGCAAATTCCTATCCCAATCCGGAAAAAACGGATTTTGGTGACCTCCGGCGCCGGATTAGCCTATTCGGCTTTTATCGCTCGTCAAATAGCCCGTGAATTTGACGCTTATATTGAAAAAGTTCGACTCTGTGAGTTGTATGAGATCCGTCATTTAAACTATTCTGAATTTGATATGATCATTACCAATTACGATTTCAGTACGCTTCCCCAATTTTACTCCTATGATCTGCCTTATTTTACAGTCAGCTTTGAAGAGCGAAATATTGAAACCAAGCTGCATTTAACTCAAGCTTTTTCTGACGTCTTTCTGATTGATGAATATTTTATCAAAGATGATAATATCTGTTTTTATGAAAACATTGAATTTTCAAGTCTATTGCAGATCTATCAATTTGTAGTCTATAAAAACTGCCGGACTTCCACAAAGTTTCAGAAATTAATTGATGAATTTCAAAAAATCGAAAAGACCATTGATTTCAAGATTATCAACGAAACGCTTTTATTGATAGGAAATAAAAAAGATTATGGGAAAGAAGGCATTGACGTCTTTCTGTCTGACGGCAAATTCACGCATAAAGGCAATAAGATTTCAGCTGTCATTTTCTGTACTCTGGATTTCTCATCTTTATTGAAGCTGCGGGTCGCAGAAATTTATCTGATGCAGTTATTGACCCACTGCGACATGGAAATTTTGAAAAAAGAAAAAGCCAGCTATTTAAAAAAGCTGACCTGTGATGTCTTGATTCGCTTTAAATCCTAAAAACTTTTAAATGAGTATTGAATTTATCTTTCGTTCCCATTCCTGTAAAATAAATCCCTTTTCCTTTGTCTGCTTCTGACAAGTCCATTCACACTGATTCCAGGCAGGGAAGAATGTATCGCAGTCATAACATCCAGGGATCAGACTGAGCCTGAGAGAGTCGGCATAAGGCAGCCATTGAGAATAAATCTCTCCACCTCCGCCGATGACCAGTTCTTGATATTGGGGATGATTCTGCATCCAGGCTAAAGCTTCAGTGATGGATCGGACAACTGGAAAATCCGCAGTTTGCAGGGTCCGGCTTTGAATTAACAGCTGACGGCCCGGCAGCCGATGCCACAGCGGCTGTGCTGTCTTACGCCCCATCAACAACACTTTCCCCATCGTATAAGCCTGAAACTGATGCAGATCCGCCGGACAGAGCCATGGCATCTGACCGGCTTTTCCGATTCCGCAATGCTCATCCAATGCGGCAATCATTGTGATTTTCATTATTCACTTCCTTTACTTTCGTTCTTTTCTTATGCTGCGCTGATCTATGAATTAAGAAGAAAGCCAGGCTGGAAAGGCAAGCCTGGCTGCTTAATCAAGATTAATTGGCGACGATGTTAACAACCTTGCCTTTAATGACAATGATCTTGCGGATCGTCTTTCCTTCGATAAACGGACGAACATTCTCGACCGCCAGTGCTTTTTCTTTCAGCTGTTCTTCGCTGGCATCCACGGAAGCCATGAACTTTCCGCGCAGTTTGCCATTGACCTGAACGACGACTTCCGTTTCGTTTTTGACCAGCTTGCTTTCATCATAAGTTGGCCAGCTTTCGTAAGCGATGGATTCGGCGCCGGTCAGCTGCTGATACATTTCCTCTCCAATATGCGGGGCAAATGGACTCAACAGTTTGACAAAGCCTAAAAGCATATCGCGGTTGATCTTTTCCACGCGGTAACAGTCGTTGACAAAAATCATCATTTGGGAAATCGCCGTATTGAAATTCAGCGTTTCAATATCTTCCGTGACTTTCTTTACCGTGAAGTTGTAAATGTAATCCAGCTGCGGCGTCAGCTCATCCGTAATTTTCTCCGGCTGTTCCATGACTAAACGCCAGACGCGCTCCAGCCACTTACGCGCAGCGTCGACACCCTTTTCACTCCATGGCTTGCTGGCCTCTAACGGCCCCATGAACATTTCATAAAGACGCAGCGTATCCGCGCCGTACTTTTCAACAATCACATTCGGATCAACGACGTATTCCGGAAAGCGCTTGCCCATTTTAATGCCGTTGGATCCCAAGATCATTCCCTGATGAACGAGCTTCTGGAATGGTTCCTTCACAGGGACAACCCCTTTGTCATACAGGAAATTGTTCCACATCCGGCTGTAAAGCAGATGTCCGACCGCATGCTCCGGTCCGCCGATATACAGATCCACCGGCAGCCAATGCTTCAGCAGTTCAGGATCGGCCAATTCCTTTTCGTTGTGCGGATCAATGTAGCGTAAGAAATACCAGCTGCTGCCGGCGCTGCCGGGCATCGTGCTTGTTTCACGATGGCCCTTTACACCATCGATTTCAACCTGAACCCAATCCTGAGCTTTTTCCAACGGTGAAGCTCCGCTTTTCGACGGACTGTAATCCGTCAGATCCGGCAGGATCAGCGGCAGCTGATCGTCGCTTAAAGCTACGGTATCACCGTTGTCCAGATGAACGATCGGAATCGGTTCGCCCCAATAACGCTGCCGGGCAAAAATCCATTCCCGCAGCCGGTAATTGACTTTTCGCTCACCGCAGTGATGTTTACTCAGCCAGCTGATCATTGTCTCAATCGCATCCTGCTTGTTTAATCCATCCAAGAAGCCTGAATTGATATGCACACCATCCTGTGTCCAGGCTTCTTCAGCGACGTTGCCGCCTTCCAACACCGGAATAATTTCCAGACCAAATTTCTTGGCAAACGCATAGTCGCGGTCATCATGGGCTGGGACTGCCATAATTGCACCGGTGCCATAGGTGGCTAAAACATAGTCAGAGATCCAGATTGGAACAGGCTTGCCATTGACTGGATTGATGGCGTAAGCGCCGGTGAACACCCCGGTCTTCTCCTTATTCAGCTCCGTCCGTTCAAGATCGGATTTTGTCGCGCACTGACGTTTGTATTCATCCACCGCGGCCTTCTGCTCCGGCGTTGTAATCTGATCGACCAGCGTATGCTCCGGCGCCAGAACGCAGTACGTAGCGCCAAACAACGTGTCGCAGCGAGTGGTGAAGACTGTGAACTGTTCATCATGTCCCTGCACCTTAAAATCGACCAGTGCCCCAATCGACTTGCCGATCCAGTTGCGCTGCATTTCCTTGGTTGATTCCGGCCAGTCAATTTCCTCTAAGCCTTCTAACAAACGTTCAGCGTACTGCACGATGTCGATGACCCATTGGCGCATGTTCTTGCGCACAACCGGATAACCGCCGCGTTCACTCTTGCCGTCAATGACCTCATCGTTAGCCAGCACCGTCCCTAATTCCTCGCACCAGTTCACCGGCATTTCAACACATTTGGCCAGACCGCTTTCAAACAGCTGCTTGAAAATCCACTGCGTCCACTTGTAGAACGACGGATCGCAGGTCGAGACTTCCCGATCCCAATCATAGCTGAAACCGAGCATTTTCAGCTGCTGCTTAAAGGTTTCAATATTTTTTAATGTAAATCCATTCGGGTTATTGCCGGTTTGAATGGCGTATTGTTCCGCCGGCAAGCCAAAACTGTCAAAGCCCATCGGATGAAGGACGTTGTAGCCCTGCATTCGCTTCATTCGGCTGACGATATCGGTTGCGGTATACCCTTCCGGATGTCCGGCATGCAGGCCGACTCCGGATGGATAAGGAAACATATCCAACGCATAAAACTTCGGCTTGGAAAAATCCCAGGCATCCGTCGCAAAGGTCTTGCGGTCTTCCCAAGTCTTTTGCCATTTTGATTCAATACTTTTGTGATCGTAACTCATTGATTTCATCCTTTCTCAAGCAACAAAAAACGCCCTCAATCTAAGGACGTCAGCGCGCGGTACCACCTTAGTTCACAGAAAGAATCTTCCTATGCCCTCTTTTTCCTTTAACGCAGGAATCACGGAATCCTTCTTTTCAGATTCAGCTCCAAGGCCAGTTCATTCTGATCTGCCGCCAGTTTTCACCTGCCACCGGCTCTCTCAAGGTCAGATTCAAGAATTACTATTCCTTTTCATCGCTTATTTAAGGATAGCAAAATTCGCATTTTAAGTCAATTAAATCTTGCCGAAATCAAAGGGCTTTCATTCATTTTTTCTTTTCTGTGAAAGGTTTTCTTTGAGCTACTTTTTTTCTTAATTATTCAAGGTAAAAATATTACCGAAAGGCTTTTCAATTGATACCAAAACCGTTACAATAAGAAAATGAACAAGGAAATAAGCATACGCTTAGACAAAAACCAAGATTTGTAGTTGAACTTCCTCATCAATATGATATGATATTTACATGATCTAGTTTTAAAAACTAGATTGCTGAAGGAGTTGATCTTATGTTTCGTTGGTTTAAAGATGTTCAGGATCCGATCAGCAGCTACACCCACTTTCTCGGCGCCTGCTTCGGCGTCATCGCAACGGCGGTGTTTATTGGGGCCGGGATCGCGAACCAACGATCGCTGAAAACCATTTTAGCCTGCTGTGTATTCAGCGCTTCGATGATCGCCCTGTACAGTGCTTCCAGCTATTATCACACATTAGCCTGGGATCATCCGCATCATACGTTGTTCCGCAAGCTGGATCACTCGATGATCTATGTGCTGATTGCCGGCACTTATACGCCGCTGTGTCTGACGTATCTGCCAGGTCAGGAAGGAATTACGTTTGCCGTTGTGATCTGGGCGATTGCCCTTGCCGGCATCATTGCCAAGATCTGCTGGCTGAATGCCCCGCGGATCTTGTATACGCTGCTGTATCTGGCAATGGGCTGGGCAGTGCTGTTTGACTGGAGCGGATTCTCCAAAATGCCTTCAGGATGTCTGATGCTGATCGCACTGGGCGGGGTCGCCTATACCATCGGTGCCGTCATCTACATGATCAAAAAGCCGGATCTGTCGAAGGCCTGGGGGTTTCATGAACTGTTTCATCTGTTCATTCTGCTGGGTTCCTTCTTCCACTTCATCGCTGTCCTGGTCTTTATTCTCCTTTAGCGTTTGAAATCCTTGTACAATCTAAAAAAGTAAAGAAAGAGAGTTCAACTATGATTCGTTTAATTTCTGATTCTTCCACATTGTATTCCATTGAAGAAGGCAAGGCGCTGCCCTGCGACATCACCCCGCTGTGCGTCACCATCAACGGCAAAACTTACCGTGAATATGAAGACATCGATGCCGAAGCTTTTCTGAATCTGATCAAAGCTGGCTACATTCCTTCCTCTTCGCAGCCTTCGATGGGCGAACTGGTCGAGCTGTTTGAAAAATATCCGGAGGATGAAATTCTTGTCATTTCTATGGCCGATGGTTTATCCGGCACCTACCAGACAGCTGAGGCTGCACGGCTGCATACCGAACATCCTGAACGGATTCATGTCGTGAACTCTCAGACCCTGTGCGGACCGCATCGTTATCTTGTCGATTTAGCCGCACGGCTGATTCACGAAGGCACGCAGATCGAAGAAATTCTGGATACGCTGCAAACGAAGATCGCAACGAGCCTTTCGTTTTTATTGCCGCAGGATTTCAGTTATCTCAAGCGCGGCGGTCGGTGCACGCCGATGGCAGCCGCGATGGGCGGACTGTTAAAACTGCAGCCGATCATGATTCAGGCGGAGGAAGGAAGACGGTTAGAAAAGTTCGGTGTTGGCCGCAGCTTTGATGCTGCAATCAAATCCGTTCTGGGTCATCTGGAAGAACATGTTCAGAAAGCCCGTGTTCAGATCAGCGTATCTCATGCTTTCAACAAAGAACAGGCAGAGAAAATTCTGGCGAAGGTCAAAGATCGTTTTCCTGAAGCTGAATGTGTTCTGTATGACTTATCCTGCGCGTTCATCACTCAGGGTGGACCGCGGTGCATCGCGATTCAGTCGATTGAATTGTAACGATATTTTCAGCCAACGGCGCTAAACTCAATGCGCCGTTTTTCTGTTCAAAAAACTAACGTCTCCATCGCTCTGCAGCATTTAATTTCTATTTCAAGAAGATTCAACTTTTCTTTCTGCTTCCTTCCATTCCAGAAGACAGATTCCAGGAAAAGGTTCATTCCGAATACGGCATGCATGAAATCCAACATCAGATTTCACGCAAATGCCCGGAAAACAGGACAAAAGATTGCGCTTTCAAACCAGTCGTTTTATAATTAATTTTGAAATGAGGGATATCACGTGAAAATTGGTTACAATCAAGTCTGCATCAATCCTACCTTCAGTTGTCTGCCGGTCGGATTTCTGACGCAGACCGAACCGCTGAACAAAGTACGCGGCGACTTATACGCCCGATGTCTGCGCATGGAAGACGAAAATCGGGAAGTGATTTTGATTACATTTGATTCACTGGGAATTTCGCAGGATGTTCAGGAACGGATGGAGGAATCGCTGCGGCAGTCGATCGGCGAAGACGCGCTGATCATCTTCAGCTGTTCGCATACGCATTATGCCCCTTCCTTATGCAATGCGCTGGGTTTTATTGAAGAAAATACCCCTTATCTTGAAAGTCTGGATATCAAGCTGCTTAATCTTGTGAGAAACTGTCGGATGAGTGAAGATGCTCCCCTGACCGTATCCTACCAGGTACGCAACTTTACTGGTGTCGGCCGCTGCCGGTTATCCGGCGGCAGTGATCAATATGTTACCGCCGGCGTCTTAAGCTTCTTTAAAGAAGGACTGCGGATCGGCAACTTCTTAATTTATAACTGTCATCCAACGATTTCAGCCGAGGATGCTGATTATCTGTCATCCGATTATCCAGGCGCAGCTCTGGACATTCTGAAACAGCGGTATCCGAAGGAGTTCTTCCTCTTCTTACAGGGTCCCTGCGGTGATGTTTCAACACGCTTCACCCGTCAGGCTAAGAATTATGACGAGGTGATCCGGCTGGCGAACGAAATCGCTTCCGCTTGGGAAAAGATGATGAAGCTGACACCGCGGATGCAGCCGCTGAAGCTAGAGTGGAAGGAACAGAGACTGCCGATTCATAAGACCCTGAAAAAAATTGATCTGGATCAGATGGATACCTCAGGATTAAGCGACAAAGAAATCCGCGAGCTGCATACCGGTGCGAAAATGGTTGAACAATACCACGGCATGCTGAGTATGCTGCCTGATGAGGTTCGCTTTACCCGCGTTAATTTCGGCCCTTTCCGGCTGATCTTTAATCCGTTTGAGCTGTTCTCAGGGTACATGCAGAATCTCGATTTAAAGAAAGATGTATTGGTCTGTTATTCCCAAGGCTATCTTGGTTATCTGAGCTGCCCTGATAATCAGGATATTTCTTATGAAACAATGATTGAAATTTTAACCAACGAAGATAAACATGCGGTAGCTGAGCTTTTGCGCAGCTGTTAAAGTGATTATAGAAAATCTTGAAATCCGAAGGATCGCTTCGGATTTTTTTATCCGCTGTTTTTTACACAAAAAGCGAATCACAGAAAATATTTATCGTAAAACAATAAATATTTATTGATTTTTATGTTTCTTCTGTTATAATCAAAGCAGAAATGAGGTTGATAAGATGAATAATCGTAAATTGGCTTTTCTGCTGAAACTGTTTGTTTTCATTTTAGCTGCAATGGGACTTGTCGTTTTTGCACTTGCCATTCCAGAACTGCTGCACAGCTTAATTGAGTTTTACGGCCGAACCTTCAATGAAGAACTGCCGCTGCAGCTGCTCTCCGCTTCAGCTGCGCTCATTCTCTATATCGCGCTGTTCCTGTTTTGGCAAATCTGTACGCGAATTGGAAGAAATCGTTCCTTCTGTACGGAAAACGCGGATGGCTTACGTTGGATCTGCCGCCTGGCTCTGTTTGACACCGCGCTGTGTCTGCTCGGATGTCTGTATGCACTGGCGATCAATATCCTGCATCCAGCATTGATATTAGGCGGATTGGGATTAATGACGATGGGTGGGCTGATCGCTGTGGCAGCCTACACCCTGGCTTATCTGGTCACGATTGCCGAACAGATTCAGACCGAGAATGAATTGATGGTGTAGTGTTATGGAAATCAATGTTACTTTAGATGTCATGCTTGCCAAACGCAAAATGAGCGTCACTGAATTGTCGCAGCGCATCGGCATCACCATGGCTAATGTATCCATCTTGAAAAATGGCAAAGCCAAAGGCATTAAGTTTGATACTTTATGCAAGATCTGCGATGTTCTGGACTGTCAGCCCGGCGATCTGCTGGAATTTAAGCGTGAGGACTGAGCATGAGCGAGGCAAATGCAAAGACAGTACAAAGCGGTAAACCCACGGTTCAGTTTTCATGGACAATGGCCGCCCTTCTCAGCTTCCCCATGGCTTTCCTGTATGTCGGCTATGTGATGGGGTTTGCGGATTTTCGATTGATGACTTATCGCAATCCAGCCGTAATCCTTTTCACCTTGCTTTATATCCTGCTCGTCAGTCAGGGAGCTGAGCGGTCAGAGCGCAAAGCTAGTCCGGAAAGCCGGGTCTGGGCAGGCTGCCTGCTGCTCACCGCTGCTTCCTTATGCTTCTATCAGCCCGTCAGCTTCTTAGCGCTGTGGCAAATCCTTGCGCTGCATCTGGAAGCTGTCTACTGGACGCTTTGCCGAACGCAGTGTTTGATCCACAATCAGACCAGCGGCAGCTTTCTTCTGGAATTCGTCTGGGGTGGTCTGGTTGGACCGATGCGGCGGATGTTGCTTCGAATTCATGTCTTAAGTACAGCTGTACGGGATTATCTGGCTCATCGCAGCGGTCAGAAGCTGAGTCCTGGATTGATTGGACTCTCACTGTTTCTAGCCGGCGGAATTGGAATGCTGGCTTGGAGCTTGTTAAGCGGCGCCGATCCGTTTTTCGCGGAAGTTGCAGCAGCGGCAGGTACTATTCTGTTCAGCGGAGTTTCACCTCAGATCATGCTTACGCTGATCCTCTCCCTGCCGGTTGGCGCATGGTTATTCGGCTTAGCCGGAGGATGTTTAGCCTCAACGAAACCCTTGTTTTCTCAGTCTCAATGGAAAACAAGCATGGCTCGAATCCAGGTTTTGCCTGCCTTCACAACAGCCTTAGTCCTCAGCGTGCTGTGTTTGATTTACATTTTGTTCTTTGCTGTGGAAGCCTTTGTTTATCTGCGCCTGCTGATCAGCGGAGCCATCACGGTCACCGTAGCCTGTCAATACGCCGTCCAAGGGTTCTGGCAGCTGTGCGGCATCGTGATCCTCAACCTCAGCGTGCTGGCGGCTCTGCGCAGCACCAGTGAAGTTCCCCTGCTTACCTCCAAATGGCTGCATGCGGCAGCAAAGTTGTTCTGTCTGTGCACACTCGCCTTCGTGCTGTTGGCCGGGGTTAAGCTGGGTATTTACGCGTTCGTTTTTGGTTTGACACTGCGTCGGATCCTGGCTGTCTGGGCATTGAGTGTGCTCAGCGCAGCCACCCTGCTTGCTTTTCTTGGTTTGTTTCGAAGTGTTCCAGCTGCCCGCTGGACTGTCTTGTACAGCATCACTAGCTTTACGCTGTTGTGTTGTGTTCCATTGGAAAACTGGATTCCTCTGCTGTAATGAACTTTCTTTCAGCGTTGTTATCCTAGCCGATAAACATGAAAGCGTCCTCAACGAGTGATTAAGCTACTTTCGTATGTTGCTGATAAGTAGTTTAATTATACTAATCGGGTCGCAGATAATCTGCGACCTTTTGTTTATAATGCCTATGATTTAAGAAGCAAAGGATGCGCATTCTCGTGTTCACTCTCTGCTTTTTTATGTTAAGAAAGGAATTTATTCAATGCAAGAAAAGCCGGATTGAACAACAGGAGCTAATCTACTACAATCCTTTAGCATAATTATGGTTGTTCATTACCACTAATAAAGATTTTTTCAAAAGGTGGTAATAGATTATTCACTTAACCAACGACAAATATCAATGATTTGTACACCTTCATATTGATAAGTTTCGTGTCGAGTTCTAGCGATTAATATTTTAGGATAAACATCGCGAATATCCAAGAGTGATGTAATTTTACGAACAAATGTTTTATCATCGGAAATACTATTACTGACCTGAATATAGATTTGTTCATTTCCTTTTTTACAACAAAATCAAGTGTGCCAAATACTGTCTCTATTCCCACTTTTTGAGTTTTTTTGATTTTCGGTAACAGAGCTTGATTTGAATTACCTATCAACTTTATTTTATTATCAATAAAATCATATGTTTGTATGGTTTAAGATAATAAATTGACATCATTGAGTGAGTGTGTTTATAATTGAAATGCAAAAGTTAAAGGAAAGGGTGAGCACAATGAAGTTATACGGGAAATTTTGTATTGAAGGTAGCTCCGAACAACTGTATATTACAAAACATTGTGCGGAGCCTAATATAAAAACATTTTATGAAAAGACTTATTCCAAGACTGAGAAGTAGTTTTTGACTTGTTCTTATTCATAGATAATTTTTTATACTCATCGCGTCGCAGACAATGTTTTATCTGCGGCCTTTTGTTTATAACTGCTATGCTTTAATAAACAAAGGGCGCACATTCTCGTGCTTATCCTTTGTTTTTTTTGCGTTAAGAAAGGAAATTGTCTAATGAAAGAAAAACAGGATTTAACAACAGGAAATGTATCGAAAACGTTAATCCTATTTGCCCTTCCTATGCTGCTTGCTAATCTATTACAATCCTTTTACAGTATTGTCGATATGTTGGTTATTGGCAGAATTGTAGGAGAAACAGGGCTTGCCGCCATCAGTAATGCATCAATGATAAGTTTTATCATCAATTCAATTTGTATTGGCGTTACCATGGGTGGCACTGTATTAGTTGCCCAATTTAAAGGAGCGAATGACGAACAAGGACAAAGTGAAACAGTCGGAACACTATTTACAATATCCCTCATCGCTTCGCTGATCGTTACCATTTTAGGATTACTCGTATATCAGCCTCTTTTTAGGCTGCTAAATGTACCCGCCATTGCGATGAAGGACGCTTGCGAATATATGCAAATTATTTGCTATGGCACTGTATTTGTCTTTGGCTATAATGCTGTTTGTTCCATTATGAAAGGCTTTGGGGATTCCAAGAGTCCAATTTATTTTATCGCAATAGCGACACTCGTAAACATTGTGCTGGACGTCATCTTGGTTGGATCTTTGGGCATGGGGACAAAAGGCGCGGCTTATGCTACCATTTTCTCACAAGGAGCTTCCCTTTTAATTTCAATCATTCATTTAAAAAGAAACAACTTATCTTTGATTTTAAGGTACGACACTTTGCGATTAAACGAGAAATGCTAGTCGTTATTTTAAAAGTAGGATTGCCTACGGCTATTCAGATGGTAGTTGTCAATATTTCTTATCTTATGATCACCGGTATGCTCAATCATTTTGGTGTGGCGGTGGCTGCCGCATCTGGCGTTGGATTGAAAGTCAACACATTTGCGGGTATGCCCTGTTGGGCAATCGGGCAGGCCGTTACAGCTATGGCTGGGCAGAATATGGGCGCAAATCATATAGAACGCGTCAAAAAGACAACAGAAATAGGACTGTACTTCAATATTATGATTACACTGATCGTAATCCTATTTGTTCAAATATTTGCCAGACAAGTCATTATGCTGTTTAACCCAGTAAACCAGGAAGTGATTGAAGACGGCATACTGTATTTAAGAATATGCTGCGGAATAAACAGCTTGATTTATGCAGTTATGTATACATTTGACTCCTTTGCCATTGGTATTGGCTCCCCCAATGTTGCTATGATAAATGCCCTTTTAGATGCGGTCATCGTCCGGCTTCCTGTAAGCTGGCTGTTGGCTTTCATCGTGAATATCGGATCTTCAGGTGTCTATATCGGACAAGCTGTTTCCCCGCTTTTACCCGCTATCGTTGGTTTGTTCTATTTCAAAAGCAGAGTTTGGGAAAGTAAAAGGCTGATAAACCATTCCGAAAATGAGAAATAGTGATGCTGCTTTATAAAAGCATAAGGAAGATAAATAAGGTTTTATATTCACACTACCTCTGCTGCATAACAAAACAGGCCTATCGCAATTTAGACGATACGCCTGTTTTGATTTGTACCCTGGTTGTCAGCTCCCCGGTTTCAGTTTGATGTGAACTGTTTTATAAACAGCTATTCCAGGTTCTGAAAATCCAGCGTGATTGTTCCATCCGCATTCTGCCGTACTGCTTCCTTATCCAGAAAGCGCCGCCGGGCATCTGCCAGATAGGCTTGCTGAGAAGCATAGAGCGGCTTAAACTGGGCCATGATTTCCTTGGCTTTTTCAGCCTCATTCTGAAGCAGCTCATCAGCGATAAAGACCAGTGCCTTGGCCGGCATGATGTAGGCTTTTTCCGGATCAACTATCTGAAAATCCTTGCCGTGGTAAGCCCCGATGGAGCCGCTGGAACCTGGCTGGATCGTCGGCAGCACCGCGGACAGATCGCCCATATCCGTACAGCCGGTACCCCATTGCGTCTGAATCAAAATTTCATCTTCGCTGACAATCCGCTTCATGGCAGCCAGCGCTGCTTCGTTCATCAGCTCGTCATCATGCATCGGGCAATAGCCGGGCCGATCCTGCAGCGTCACCGTGGCTCCCATTGCCGCCACCGATGCCGCAATCGCACGGTTGATCCGACGATTTGCCTGATCAATCGCTTCCAGCGAAGCACCGCGGACATAGCTTTCAATCTTGACTTCATCCGGAATCGCATTGACGGCTTGGCCGCCTTCGGTAATGATCGGATGGAAACGAATATGCTCGTCGTCACGGAAGGTTTCACGCAGAGCATTGACCGCCTGCAAGGCCTGCATTGCCGCATACAGCGCGTTGATTCCCTTATCCGGAGATCCACCCGCATGCGAAGCCAAACCGTGCACCGTAATGTTTTTAACAATGCAGCCATTGTTGCCATGCGCCAGTTGATAGACATGCTTCAAGCCTGGATCGTCAAAGGTATGAATCAGTACACACAGATCGACATCTTCAAAATAACCGCGGTTCATAAACTCGACCTTGCCGCCAAAAAATTCGATCTTTCCTTCCGCCCGCAGCTTTTCTCGATATCCGACTTCGATCAGCTCCTCAGCCGGTACGGCCATTAACCGAATCGAGCCGCACAATCCATCCAGAACCCCCGGCTCTTTCAGCGCCGCCGCGGCTCCCACAAGACCCGCTGCCTGGGCATGATGGCCGCAGGCATGAACCGCCTTCGTCTGCGGATCACAATCCGGATGTTCCGCACAGATTAAAGAATCCAGCTCGCCCATGATGCACAGCTTCGGTCCCGGCCGGCCGGTTTCCAGATCGGCATAAAAGCCCGGAATGCCTTCCGGTTTGACCAGCTCATAACCTAGGTCGGTAAAAATCTGTTCCAAATAAGCGCTTGTTTTCCATTCTTTAAACCCGGTTTCCGGATATTTCCAGATCACTTCGGCCGTCTTGCAGATAAGCTGGACTTGTTCCTCAACCGCAGCGTTTAAGACTTCATTTCGATTCATTCAGGTTTCTCCCCCATTCTTTTCTTTATTATACCGCTTCTGCTTCCCACAAAGAAGCCGCAATCCTCAATCAAGTTGAAAAAAATGATCAGATCGCTTACACTTAATCGAAAGAGAAGGAGAGATCAGCTCATGTATTGTATGGAAACAAGCTGGCCTGAGGTTCAGGCTTATTTTAAAACCAACGAATGCGTCATGATCATCACTGGAAGTCTGGAATGTCATGGCGTCCACAATCCGCTGGGTGTAGATACGCTGGTGCCGCAGGCCCTGGCTCAGCGGATTGAAAAGCAGAGCGAAATTCTGGTGCTGCCGGCCCTGCCGTTTGGCTGCTGCGATTATCTGAAAGGCTATCCTGGCACGGTCAGTCTCAGCAGTGAAACACTGCGCTGCGTTGTCCAGGAAATCGTCGACAGCCTGCGCGCTCACGGTGCCCGCCGGTTTCTTTTTCTGAACGGTCATGGCGGCAATTTGCCGGCTTTGGAACAAGTCGCACTGCGGCTGAATACCCAGGGTGATCTGGGCGTCATTGCCAACTGGTGGCAGATGGCCAAAGAGATCGATCCGGCCTGGGGCGGAGGCCATGGCGGCGGGGAAGAAACAGCGGCGATGTTGGCAATTTGTCCGGAAATCGTGCATCCTGAACGATATCGGGATTCCATTTTAAAACCTGTCAGCGAAAACATTCAGACGACTGGCTTTAAAACTGTTCAGTTTCACGGTGTCACTCTGACGATGCCCCAGCCCGTTGCCGCCCTCTGCGATAACGGCTGGACGGGACCGGATCATCCGCAAACCGCAACTGCCCAATGGGGTGAAGCGATGCTGGAAGCCATCAGCCAGCTCCTCGTTCAGCTGATCAGCGAACTGAAAACCGTACCGCTGAAGGAGTGTTATGAAGACCAATAATCCCTTTCTCTATTCCGATGACAACAAGCGTTATCATACCTGGAACTATTATCTGCGCCATCAATTCGGAAAAAAGGTGGCCAAAGTTCCGTTAGACGGCGGCTTCACCTGTCCTAACCGCGACGGCACCTGCGGTACAGGCGGCTGTACGTTCTGCACCCGCTCTGGCAGCGGAGAGTTTGCCGGAGATCGGGCTGAACCGCTGTTGAGCCAATATGCTAAAGGTCAGGCTATGATGCGCCATAAATGGCCGGACGCAGACTTTATCCCCTATTTTCAAGCCTATACCAACACCTATGGTCCCCTCAGCAAAATTCAGGACTGTCTTACCCCCTTCTTAGACCGGCCGGAAGTCGCAGCCATTGCGATCGCCACCCGCGCTGACTGTCTTGAACAGGAGAAAATTGACTGGCTCGTCCAGTGCTGCGCAAAGAAGGAAATCTGGCTGGAGCTTGGCGTTCAGAGTGTTCATGACCGCACCGCCCGGCAGATTCACCGCGGTCATGACTATGCCCAGGTCGTTGAAACCGTTACCCGCTTAGCCCGCACGCCGCTTAAAATCTGCGTTCATCTGATCAACGGTCTGCCGGGTGAAGACGCTGCGATGATGTTGGAGACCGCATGTCAGATCAATCAGCTGCCGATCCATGCCGTCAAGCTTCACATGCTTCATCTGATGCAGGATACGCAGCTGGCTGACGCGTACATGCAGCAACCCTTCCCACTTTTGACACGCGATGAATACGTGGCGATTGTCGTGGATCAGCTGGAACGGCTGCGTCCGGAAATCATCATCCAGCGGCTGACCGGCGACGGCGCTGGTGAAGCGCTGATCGCTCCGGAATGGACAAAGAAAAAGACAATCGTCCTGAATGAAATTGACAAGCGGATGGCAAACCTCAATACATGGCAGGGAAAGCTGGTGTCCAATGGCCGATAACATCAATACTGTCAATCACCGTTGGATTCGGGAAGCCTTTGACCATGTTGAATTTGCCATCGATGCCACCTGCGGCGGCGGCAACGACACCGTTTTTCTGGCGGCGCTGGCAACCGAGGTACTGGCGTTAGACATTCAGGCGGAAGCGGTAACCAAAACCCGCAAAAAAGCCGCAGCGTTCCCCAATGTCACCGTGGTGCAAGCCGATCATGCCGAGCTGACGCGCTGGACAGACCATCCGGCTGAGATTATTGTTTTCAACTTTGGATATCTGCCGCATTCCTGCAGTCCGATGATTACAACCCCCAAGACTACCCTGCCCGCCTTGGATGCCGCGCGGTCTTTATTGAAACCCGAGGGTTTGTTATCTCTGGCCTGCTATCGTGGTCATGCAGGCGGCATGGAAGAATGGCAGGCGATTATCGGCTGGATAGAACAGCTGGATTCCTCCTGGAGCGTCCGCACCTATACCGACGGACGGCCGCAAGCGCCGATTCTGTATCATCTGCGCCGGATAGAAATAAATCCTTTTTCTACGAAAAAAGAATCCTGACCGCGAGGATTCTTTTTAATTGAATACTATGATTTTACGCCGCAGCAATTCCTGCCAAGCGCAGAAATCACGTTGCCCGATCAGCAGCGCAATGCCCAGATTATTCTTAGGATCCAGCCGTTGATGAATTTCCTGCGGACTTAGCCAGACCGGATCCGCCATCATCGCCTGTTCCATCGCCGTCAGATTTCTCGGCAGGAAGCCCGCTTCACAATGGGCTGCGAAAAACGTGCTGTGATTGCGCCGCTGCAGCCGATGATATTCATCTTCGATCCAGCCCAATTCAACCCAATCCCGCAGCATGACGCCCAGCTCTTCGCGGGCTTCCCGAAGCATTGCCTGAGCCGGACTTTCTCCCCTTTCGATCCCGCCGCCGCAGCTTTCCAGATGATCACGCCGGCCAAACTCATCTTCTCCCTTGACATGAATCATCCCGACTTTCCCTTGCGGATTGATGACAAATACCCGCGCTGTTTTGCGCAGGGTTAAAATCGGCTGTTCTGGATCGACTGTATCTTCAAAAACGCCAAGACACCGCATGCCTTCTCCTCCTTCTTCAAATCAAAAAAAGAACATCCGAAGATGTCCTTATCAGAATTGATTCGATCTCTTGGGGGGGATCTATTATTGTTTGAATGGGTGGGGGAAAAACAATAACAGATGAATCAATCCAGGTCCTTCGACCTGATAGAATCTTACTGAATTTACGCTTCGTTGTCAATACAAATTCTGAAAAAAGGCTTAACTAAACGGTTTTTATAGACACTTTACGGATTTTGTATAAATTTTATTTCCGACATTCCTGAATAAAAGATTCAAAGATTGCCCGATGACACGGATCAGCACTCAGCCGTTCCGGATGCCACTGCACGGCCAGAATCTGATCTTTTTCAATTGCTTCGGCCAGACCGTCCTCACTCCAGGAAGAAACGACAAATCCATCCGCAACCTGATCAATATTCTGGTGATGATAGCTATTGACCGCATGGCGTGGGCCAAACATAGCGTACAGCTTCGTCCCCTCAACAAACGTGTTGTCATGAAACGTTGCATCCATGGCCGGCTTCGGCACCGCCTTGTGCTGCTGATGTCCGGCCGCGCGCATCGCTGGATACTGGGTATTGAGATCCTGAATCAGCGTGCCTCCAAATGCGACATTAATGCTCTGAATCCCCCGGCAGATACCTAAGATCGGTTTTCCCTTGGCGGCAAACAGCTGAATCAGCCTGAGATCCAGCGTATCCAGGCGCGGATCTGTCAGCTCCAGCGAAGGATGTGCCGGCTGATGAAACAGCGCCGGATCCAGATCCTCCCCACCTGTCACCATCAAACCGTCAAAGCGCTCTGCAATCATCTTATAATCTTCATCATCGCCATAGGTGACCAGGACGGGAATCCCGCCGGCTTGCGCAATCGCATCAAAGTAAGTCTGATTGTCAAAGATTCGCGTCTGTCCGTCAAAATCGCCGCTTCGGGCAGTCAGAGCAATCATCGGTTTCTTCATTTCTTTATCCTCATTTCTATTCTTCTGTTTCATTATAATCAAAGATTTAAAAAAATCACACATTTTAACACAATTTCGACATATTTCGCCTATACTTCTTTGGTATATTTATACCAGCAAGAGAAAGAGAAGACCTCTTGCCTGTACGATAACCTCTTCTCCTACGAACTAACATAATATCCCCTTTAAAAATTATCGTACAGAACATTCTATCCCCTTATAAACAAGGAAAAAGGCCTTTTGGAACGGAGGCCTTTTTTCTTGGCTTTACTCATCGCTGCGCGCCCAGCGCAGCAGCAGCCAGGCGATCATCACCAAGGAAATCACCGTGCCCCAGCGTTCAATATCCACCACATAACCCAGTGAGCGTATACACCAACCGATCAGCACACTGCGCAGTAACCGCGCGGTTCCATCGCTGAGCAGAAACGGAATCAGCGCCATCTGCGTCATGCCCGCCAGATACGCCAACAGAAAATCTGGGATCGGGGTTACCCCGCCGATAAACACAGCCAGCACGCCATAGCGGTCCATCAATTCTTTCCCGGCTGCAATCTGCTTCTCGCTGGCAAACTTTCTGAGCACAGCCTGCTGAGCCTGGCGTGCGATCTGATAGCCGATCCATCCGCCCACAGCTGTCCCCACCGCGCCTTCCAGCGCATACAGCAGCCAGCCATCCGGGTTTTTCAGAATCAGCGGAATCAGCACAACCTCCAGTGAAGGCAGCGGCAGAAACGCCTTGAAACAGGCATACAGTACAAGTCCGCCGTTTTTGATCCATTCCAGAACGCCGATAGGCATCCTCCTCCTTAGTCCATGAGTTCCCTCAGGTCTTCAATTATATGATCCGGAGCGAAGGAATATGCCGCCGCGGCCTGTCGGTCATGAACGCCGGTCGTCACTAAGATCGTTTCAATTCCGGCCTGAACGCCGCATAAGATATCCGTTTCCATATTATCGCCGACAATGACAACGTCCTCTTTCTGCAAGCCCAGATAGGCCAGAGCGCCGGTGATGATGGCTTCATGGGGCTTGCCGATTTTGACCGCTTCCCGGGAGCTGGCATATTCCATCAAGGCGACAGTTGAACCATTGCCGCAGTTGGCTCCCTCTTCACTCAGCAAAATCCGGTCATTGTTAGTGCCGACCAGGATTGCCCCCGCCAGCACCTGACGCAGCGCCAGCGAATACTTTTCCCAGGTTCCTTCCTTATCCAATCCGATAAAGACCAGATCCGCGTGATCCTGAACTAATTGATAACCATTGTTCAGCAGCGCTTCGCGCAGACCCTCAGCACCGACCATATAGGCCCGTTTCTTTTCCGGAAAGCGGCGGATCATCGTATCGCTCGCCGCCATCGCCGAGGTATAGAAATGCTTCGGTTCAATTCCCCGATAGCCCATTTTTAACATGTGATCGGCAGCCTGGCGCGGTGTCCGGCCGAAATTGTTCGTCAAAAATAAGAAAGGAAGATGTTCCTTTAAACAATGATCAACAAACACTTTCGCCCCTTCGATAATCGCCGTGCCACGATACATCGTGCCGTCCAGATCCAGCAGGTAGCATTTTTTTGTCATCTTCTTTCGCTCCTTTACTTTACCTTGGACAGCGTATCATAAAGTTCATCGGCTTTCAAGCAAAAGAAAAGCCGGATAGTGCCGGCTGAAAACTTATTTCTGCATTCCTTTTTTGAGCGGTCCGCGAACCTTTTTAAATATCAAAATCAAGACAATCGCCACCAAAGCAAACGCGGCGACCACCAGCAGGGCCGGATCACAGCCGATCGCTTCCGACAAACTGCTGCAGAACACCGGCATGACTAACAGGGAGATGCCCATATAGACGCTCATCGCTGCCATCTGACCGCTGGATTTCAGCTTTTCCGAAATGATCTCATCAATCATCAGCTTGGAGCTGATAATGATGATGGGAAAGGTAACCATCTGAAAGACGGCCGCCGCGATCATCCACCAGGGATTCTGGATCAGACTGTAAACGACAAAGCGAACGCCGAACAGCACGGAAGCGCCCAGCATCAGATTGGCCGGATCATATTTCTTCATTAGTTTATCACCGACTAACAGAATGGGAATCTCCATTAGCGACTGCAGACCCCACTTTGCCCCGACGTGAAAGCTGGTTCCGCCAATCGCCATCACCTTGTCGACAACGATATACATATCTGCCGTGCCCATGCCAAACAACACCAGCAGAATCAACACCAGCAGGATATAGGCTTTATTTTTGACGAGTTCTTTTAAATCCGCAAGCTTGACAACCTTGCCGCTAGCCCGCTTGGCATCCTCCTGATTCCAGGCAAAATAGAGCGCTGCCCCACTGCTGAAAAAGACCAAAACGGCAATCACTGGGAAATCCAGCCAATTTAACAAAATCGCAGCGGCCCAACTGCCAATCGCCCAGCCAAAGGCTCCCCAGGCATGGATCCGGCTGTATACCGGCTTGGTTTCATCAATCTGCAGCACCCAGGTATCTTCCAGCCCCTGCCAGGTTCGGGCAATGCCGCCGGTCAGCGAAATCATCGCCAGTAAATACCAGAACTGCGGCCAGCGAAACCCAAACAGCACGACATCGCCGACAAAGAAGATGCCGAAGCTGATTAAGAAAAACCAGCGGCAGCCTTTAAATTTATCGGAGAGATAACCGAACAGGAACTGTGTCACCAGCGTTGAGATTGCCATGCCGGACAGAATAATTCCCTTCTGCACACCTTCAAAACCCATCGATACCAGATAGGGAATGGTCTGCGTTGTCCCGATCGCTCCGGCTGCATAAGAAAACAGAAACAGCCCGTTAAAACGGGCGGCAGTTGATTTTTTCTTCATAATCCACCTCGGATTTAGTGTTCCCCCACGCTTTAGTATCATTCACAGCCATTCCGTAAATTCCCCAGATTTCGCGATTCTTTTTACCGTAAGCTTATGATAAAATAGAGTGACGAAAGGAGTTCTCATGAAGAAAATCCTGAAAATAATCTTAATCGTGCTGCTTCTGCTTGCCGGAGCAGGCGTACTTTATCTGGACGCCACAGAGATCGCCCCCAAACAGATCCGCATCCGAACGGAAACGATAAGTTCCGAAAAGATTCCGGAAGCCCTCAGCGGACTGCAAATTTTATTTTTCTCCGACGTTCATTATAACGCCTTCGTTGACGAAGTCCGGCTGGAAGCTTTGATTTCCAAAATTGACAGCGTGGGAGCCGATGTGATTTTATTCGGCGGCGATCTGTTTGATCATCCTGCCAACCACTGGCCAGATGATCAGACGATGGATACGCTGAAAGGGGCTTTAACCCAGCTCAAAGCGCCTTTGGGCAAGTTCGCAGTCTTAGGCAACCATGATCTGGAATCCCAAAGCAGCGCAGACATGGTCAGTCATTTATTGTTTGAAGCGGGCTTTGAGGTGCTGAATAACCAATCCGTCAAAATCCGCAATCGGGGAACGCAGTCGATCTCTTTAGTCGGTTTGGAAAGTGAAATGCTGGGCAACCCGAATCCGGAAGCGGCCTATCAGAACATTTCTCCGGACAGCTTTACGATTGCCTTATGCCATACCCCGGATACGGTTTTGCAGCTGCCGCAGGATCAGACCGATCTGATGCTGGCAGGACACAGCCACGGCGGTCAGGTCTATATCCCCTTGTTAGGAACCTTTTATCGGGCTAATTATGCGGAGATTTACTATCGCGGCAAGCACCAGGTCGATGATATTCTCTTAGACATCACCAACGGTACTGGCACCACGCGCATGGATGTGCGCCTGTTCTCCCCGGCCGAGATTGTTGTTTATCGTCTTGTCCATGCCGAACCTGTGCCAAGTGAGGTTCCGGATGAGGATTCCGAGCCAGACAACAACGGGAATTCCACCGAGCAAGATCCGAATGATGCACCCGAAGAACCGCAGGATCAGCCGGAAGAAAACCCCCAGGAATAGCTTGTGACATAACCAAAAGATAAAGAAACGCAGCGAACGGATTTAGCGAACCCGTCAAAGCGTTTCTTTTTTCTTTGGATTGAGTGTAACAGCCATGATCCACTCCTCCGCGTTTTCCTTAACGATCTGAAATCCCAGTTTCTGATAGAGCTGAGCGGCATAATTCGCCTTCTGCACCGATAAGGACACTTGGGAATAACCCGATTCTTGCAGCTGAATCAACAGGGTCTTAAGCAGTTTCGTCCCGATTCCCCTGCCCCGATATTGCTCAAAGACAGCGATCGCCAGCGAAGGCGTTTGTTCGTCAAGATGTCCGTAATCGTTCATGATCCGCGTCCAGGCGCAGCCGACTAAGCCCCCTTCTACTTCTGCGGCCAAAGCAAAGTCGGCTATTCCTGTTCCAAAATTTTCAACATAGACCTGCAGCTCAGGTTCATGGACCACCGCCCGCTCAGGTTTTGGCGTTCCCGGCGGAACAAAAATCGCTTCATAGAGAAAATCTGTTAACTGCGGATATTCATCTTTTCTTAGTTCACGAATTGTCACTTCCATATTTTTTCCTTCTCCTCTTTTCTTCTGCGATTTTGCTCTATGCGGCTTAAAACAAACAGGATTCAATCAGCTCTTTGCCTCGCAGCTGATCCAGCCATTGTGCCGGAATGCCTTCTATTCCATAAAGAATGCCAGCCAATCCTCCCGCAATGGCTCCGATAGTATCGGTATCCTCCCCCAGATTCACTGCCGTCAGCACTGTTTCGGCAAAGCTATGACTCTGGGCCAAAGACCACAAGGCCGCCTCCAGCGTATCTACAACATATCCGCTGGATCGAATGTCTGCTTCTTTCATTTGAAACAAGTGTCCTAAGCGCTCGAACGGTTCGTTCTCGGATAAGGACAAAATCACTGCTTCCAGACTTTCACCGGCAAGCAGGCACCGGGCACATTGAATGTAAATCTGACAGGCCCGCACGGATATCGCATGACCATGCGTTATCGCAGAGACTTTTTCGATCATCGCCGCATCCGCATCTGTAAAAGCAAGCGGCAGGATCCGCATCAGCGAGCCATTGCCGTTGGACTTAAAATCATCAAAGCCCCGGCCGCGGGACAACGCTTGCCCGGTTGTAAACCCGCAGTCAAACACAATTCCGTCAATCGCATATTTTCCATGAAAGAGCCAATTTTCAAAGGCTTCTTGAATTCTTTCCGGATCGACACGACCTTCGCACATCCGAATTGCATCACAGGTCGCCAACGTCATGCTTGTATCATCTGACCACGTACCTGGCGGCTGATGATGCGTTCCATAGCCGGTCATGGAACTGATACGGAAAGTATGCCGCGGCTGAAATTCTGCCGGTACACCTAAGGCATCCCCAATCGCCAAACCAACAATCACAGAGCGAAGTTGATCTTTTGTCTGATTGTCCATCCTGACCTCCTTAAAAAGATAAGAAATAACTCAGCTTTAAGAATTAAAAGCCAAAACGGCTTCCATCTATTCTTCTTTGGTTTATTGCTTAGTTTAATTATACGTCATCTTGTGTCCATTGACAGATCCTATTTTTGATTTTGCTTTCTGATCAAATTTTAGAAAAACGGCATCCGTGGAAAGGCATGCCGTTTTACTGAAATAAAAGTTTATTTTAAATGGGACTGCATCCAATCGGTGATTTCATTGAGTCTTCTCATCCGATGCAGCGGTTTGCCGGAACGGCTCAGTTCATGATTCTCACCCTTGAAATAGACAAGTTTGGATTCAATACCCAGATCCACCAAGGCTGTATACATCTGCAGACCTTCCGCCATCGGACAGCGATAATCTTCATCCGAATGAATAAACAAGGTCGGCGTCGTGCAGGCACGGGCGTATTTGAGCGGTGAATGTTCCCACAGCTTCTCATTATCATCATAGATGTTGCCGGCCTGCTGATCTGGACCAAAGGTCATGCCGATATCGGAAACGCCGTAGAAGGAAATCCAGTTGGCGATGCTGCGTTGGGAGGCGGCCGCCGCGAAGCGGGAAGTATGGCCGATGATCCAGTTCGTCATAAATCCGCCGTAGCTGCCGCCGGTAACTCCGACGCGCTGCTCATCAATCGCCGGATAGCGCTTGAGCACCTCATCGGTGAAGTCCATGATGTTCTGATAATCGCAGGTTCCGTATTTACCGCGCAGATCAGCGAATTCATTATCCCGGCCATCCGAACCGATCGGATTGCAGAAGAAGACGAAATAGCCTTCATTAGCCCAGACCTGCATTTCATGATAGAACACTTCGCCGTAAACCGTTTTCGGTCCGCCGTGAATGTCCAGAATTGCCGGATATTTCTGAGCCGGATCATAATCCTTCGGCAGCAGCACCCAGCCGTTGATCGTCGTGCCCTCAGAAGCCACGCTGACGCGCTGCGGCACAGCCACATACTTATCTTTTAACGCCGCTTCATTGAAATCTGAAATCTGCGTTGTTGTCTGAGTTTCAAGATCATATTCATAAATCTCCTGCAGCTTCTGACCGATCATGCCCGCGAACAGAATCTTGCCGTCTGCCAAAGCAAAATGATCGATCGAACCCGTCAGCTCAATCACTGGCTTAATGCAGCCGCATTCCTCCATCTTATAGCAATGCGAGCTGTCTTCGCGTGTTGTTAAAAAATACAGAGCCTGATCATCTGCCGCAAAACCGTTGCCGCCGCCATAACGGCAGTCAGAGCCGACAGAAGATCCCATGCTGTACTCATATTCTGCCCACAGCGTGACTTCGCCTGTCGCCGGATCGAGCTTATACAAATACGGGTTTTCGTTGTTGCCATGGCGTGTTGTAGTCGCCGCTGCCAGAGCAATCTGATCCTTGAAGAAACGAGCTTCATGGATTGAATATTCTTTCTTATCGTAAACGCATTTTGTTGTTTTGGTCTTCACGTCATACAGATAGACGGAGGCCTTGCGCTGCGGCCGGCTCGTATATTCCTCACCGGTATACAGAACCTGACCCGCCTTCACATCGACATCGCCGGTCATAAACAACGGCGCGGTGATCGGTGTGCAGGTATTGGCCTGAACGTCGACAACATATAGCGTATTTCTTAATTTATTGGTAAAGCCGCCGCCATTGGCCCAAAACGGAATCTCATCAAAGACTTCATAATCAACATTCTCTTTCTTAGTCTTCATAACCTGTTCACGCTGTTCGTCGCTCATCGCCGCAAAATCACCAATGGCTGCATCCGTACGCGCTTTAACCAGATAAAGATCCGCATCCAGCTTCCAGATTCCGCTCGCTTTTAACGGAACGGAAAAGGCTTTGACCGCTTCCCCGCCGTTTAATGGAATGCGATAATAGGCTGTGTAAGGTTCTCCGGCCTCCACTTTCTTTGCATCCTGACTGTCACGGCTGGCCGCAAACAGGATTGTGTTTTCATCCTCAAAGATAAAGCTGCTTTCCTTATCCATCGCTGTCAGCTGCACAAAACCCTGATCCTTACGGATCCAGATGTTGCTGGTGTAACCGTTGTTTTTCGGATCAGCCTGCCAGACTGTCAGAGCCGCCGCCGTTTTTTCCGGTGATACGGTCAGATTGGATAAAAAGCGGTAGTTGTAAAATTCATCACGTTGAATCTTGTCCATTGTTTATTCCCCCTTATTCATGAACGTTTCAATTTCTTCGGTTGTGTGCGGCAGCTTTTCGCTGAGATTCACAGCCCCGGTTTCGCTTACCAGAATATCGTCCTCGATGCGGATGCCGATACCTTCTGCTTCCAGATACAGCCCCGGCTCAACCGTAATCACCATGCCGGCCGCTAAAGGCAGATTCGCAATATTGACATCGTGAATATCGAGTCCCAGATGATGCGATACGCTGTGGAAGTAATAATCGCGCACAGTCATGCCCTGCTCCAATAAGCCGATCGCCGCAAGCTGTTCGCCATAAAAGTCGACCAGCACCTGATTGAGTTGCCGCAGCGTGCGGCCTGGCCGAATCGCAGCGATCACCCGCCGCTGACCTTCCAGCACGATATCGTAAATCTGTTTCTGCCGCTGGGTGAAGCGGCCGTTTGCAGGATAGGTTCGCGTGATATCGGCACAATAATGACCGATTGCCCCGCCCAGATCGCACAGAACAAGATCTCCGTCTTCGATCAGCTCGTTGTTGCGGCTGTAATGCAGGATCGTTGCATTCGCGCCGGAAGCACAAATCGTCGGAAACGCATGTTCGCGCACGCCTTGCTTCATTAATGCAAAATCGAAAACACCTTCCAGTTCTGTTTCATTGATGCCCGGGGCGCAATGCCGCATCATCACCTTCACTGCAGTGATTGTCGCTTCCTGTGCCTGACGCATCAAATTCAGTTCATCCTCATCCTTGATCATTCTTAACTGCGCTAAAGCCGCATGCAGATTGACCAAATCCACGCTTGGATAATGCTGCCGGATATGACCGGCAAACTGATGAGCGGCATCATCCGGCTCTTCCCAGCTTTCCTTGGCCAGATCCAGACCGACGCTCATCCGCCGGTTGCCGCGGTTCAGCTTCATCTGACGATGAATGAAATCCAGCATCTCATCTTTAGGATAGACCGCATCGACATCCGCCTGCTGCTGGGCTTCCTCCGGCTTCATCCGGCCGCCGACCCAGCGGGCCTGCAGCGGATCAAACGGTTCGATAAACAGCACGGACTGCACGTGATCCCCGTTTTTAATCAGCGCCAAGGTCATCGCTTCACGATCCAAACCCGTCAGATAGTAGAAATTCCGGTTCACTGAAAACGGATACGCTTCATCCAAAGAGCGCACCGGAGCTTTTCCGGAAAAAAACAAAGCTAGCGAACCCTGCGGCATCGCTTCCATGACCCGGGTTCTGCGTGTTTTATAATCCATTACATTTCCTTTCTGCAGCGTTCAATCGCTGCCGCAATCCGCGGCAAATCCGCGGCTTCAATGCCCCAATGCGTCACCAGCCGATAAATACCGTGATCCGCATCGTTAATCAAAATTCCCTGCTCTTTCAGCGCTTTGACAAACCGCGATGAATCCGCCAAATTCGTTAGCCTGAAAAAGATCATGTTGATATCCAGCTGATCCTGAGCAACCTCCACGCCTTCCAGCGCTTCAAGCTTCTGCGCTAAGGCTTTGGCATTGGCATGATCCTCATCCAAACGCAGGCTCATCTCATTCATGGCAATCAATCCCGCCGCCGCCAGAAAACCGGCCTGCCGCAAGCCACCGCCGATCCGTTTGCGGTTGCGCCGCGCACGGGCGATCATATCCCGACTTCCGCACAGCATCGAACCGACCGGCGCGCATAAGCCTTTCGACAGACAGAATGTGACTGAATCCGCACAGTCCGCCAACGCTTTCACGTCAACGCCTAAGGCCACTGCGGCATTAAACAGCCGTGCGCCATCAAGATGGACGTTCAATCCGGCCGCTTTTGCCTCTGCATAATCCTGCTGCATAAGCGCAAGCGGCACAACTGTGCCGTTGGACAACGCATTTTCCAGACATACCAACGTGGTCGGCGGTTCGTGGATGTCATCCGGGCGGAGCGCCTTGCGAATGTCTTCCGGATAAATCCGATCATCGGCATTGTCAATCGTCCGTCCCATGCATTGACAGATCTGAGCGAGATGACCGACTTCATGCGTAATAATATGGCTGCGCGCCCCTAGGATCACTTCATCGCCACGCTGGGTCTGAGATTGAACGCCGAGCAGATTGCCCATCGTCCCGCTGGAAACAAACAGTGCCGCTTCCTTGCCCAGCCGCTGTGCTGCCTGATGTTCCAGCTCGTTGATCGTCGGATCATCACCATACACATCGTCGCCGACGACCGCATTGGCGATCGCTTCGCGCATCTGCGGTGTCGGCTGGGTCACCGTATCACTGCGCAAATCGAGTATTTTCATGATTTCAACTCCAATTCTGATCTTCATTATAGAAAAAAATGCCTGGCTTTTAAAGTCTTTTCCCGGGTTTCCTTGACTTCTTGATGATCTTTTTTCAATTTCGTCATGAAACAATTTTCAAAAGAGAAATTTCTTTCCATTTCGTTTCTTTTCCTGCAATCCACAAACTTTTTAAAATTCTTTCATTTTTCTGCCGAAGATTTTTCATTTTCTTTGGTATCCTAATTCATAGGAAGTGATAACATGCTGCTCAAATTCATTTTAATCTTGGTTTTAATCGGAATTCTGGCGGGCTTGGTGCTGCAGCAGCGGGTGCTGCAGCGCTGCCGAGTTTCAGAAAAGATCCGCAGACAGATTCAGATTTTCGATTGTTTGGCCGTTTTTGTCCTTATCGCCCGATTTATACCGCTGCCCTTAGGCTCAACGGAGTTGGTTCAAATACTGGCGCTGGCCTGCCTGATTATGCTTGTGATCTCCACATTGATTCTGGTATTAGTCCAGCGCTGGTGCAGCGGAAAAAATACCTGGATATTTATTTGGCTGCTCTGCAGCGCCCTTTTAAGCGCTGGCGTGGGAGTCATTGGCTGGCAGCAGGCCCATACCCTTGTCGTCCATGAAACACAGCTGACATTAACCTCACAGTTTAACCATGATGATCTGCATTTCACAGTGATCTCTGATCTGCATTTAGGCACCGCGATTCAAGGAAAGCAGATTGATTCACTGATCCGGATCTTAGAGGAAACGCCGGATCAGCCCGTGCTGATATTAGGGGATTTATTTGATGAATACACAACACCCTCCCAGCTGCAGCAGTTCATTGACAAAATCAACCAGTCCCAACTAAAAACAATTTATATGATTGCCGGTAATCATGAATACCATCAGCGTTTTCATGAAGCTTATTTCCAGCAGCTCCAAGCCAGCCGCATTCAGCTGCTGCGCGATCAGAGCATAAGCCTCGGCGAGCATCTCAAGCTGCTGCTGCGGCAGGATCGATCTCAGCCGCGTCAATCTCTCGATGAACTGATTGGCAATTCAAAAGAGGACTGGATTGTTTTAGATCATCAGCCGAAGCTGAAAGAGAAAAACCCGGCTGTGCTACTGCAATTGTCAGGCCATACGCATGCTGGGCAGGTTGTCCCGTTTTCCCTAGCTGTCAGAATAGCCTATCCCTGTGTTGTTGGTCATTGTGATACTTCACCGCAGGCTTTCGTCACCAGCGGAACCGGTACATGGGGCCTGCCGTTTCGCTTGGGAACAGACAGTGAAGTGCTGCGGGTCACACTGCATTTCAAACCGCAGAGTGAATGAAGCGAACTCTTATTTTATTCAAAATTGGCTGCTGCGTTCTGATCAAAGAATGTCAGCGGCCTTTTTCTTTGATCATCTCAAAGCTTCGATTCCGCGCTCAAGTTCTGGATTTTTGCACTTTTCTTTAATCCAGCAATGTTAAAATTTCAGATAAATTCGACATTACAGCGAGGGGATGAAAAACTTGAAATGCTTCGGCGGAAGTCGCGCCTGATAATACCTCTGCAAACAAACTCTGAGCATTCTGGGTTGTTAGCGCATCCACTAGGCTATCGCCAACATACAGTGTTTTTGACGGTGTACTTGCGAACTGTTCCATCATCTTCAGCACACCTTGCGGATCTGGCTTGGGATTGACAACATCCTCAGCACCTACGATTCCATCAAAGAGCTTGGAAATCTGATTATGACTTAAAATTTGATTGATTCGATAATGATATTTTGTTGAGACAATCCCGATACAAATCTGTCGTGATCGTAATGAAACAAGTAAATTCTGTACCCCTGGATAAAGATTTGTATGCGCGACCATCACCTCATCTGCCTTTTCTTTAAAAAATTGGGCAAATGCTGCGGTTTTCAAGGGGTCATGACAGCCTGTTAGGCGCAGAAAAGTCTCCGGCAGAGATAAACCGATAGTAGAACAAACCACTTGCGGTTCTGCAGGAGGGTAAGCCAACTTATTTAAGGCGTAATTGACGCTGATGACAATTCCTGAGCTCGAATCCCCAAGTGTGTAATCAAAATCAAATAGAACTGCTTTGATGTTCTGCATGAATTCTTCTCCATTTTCCTTTATCCTGCAACAAGAAAAGCTGCGTTTGGATAATCCAACGCAGCAAGATCATTTATTTATGCTTTGTTTGGGGTCAGGGCTTTGATGATCGAAGCGGCTGCCCGCTTGCCAGCACCCAGCGCCAGGATAACCGTTGCCGCGCCGCTGACCGCATCACCGCCGGCATAGACGTTTTTCATCGTCGTTTCCTGTTGTTCATCCACGATCAGACAGCCCCGCGGATTTGTCTGCAAGCGCGGTTCACTGCGAACCAGCAGCGGATTGCTGGAGGTTCCTAACGCCATGATCACGCAGTCGCAGACTAAATCCATCATTTCCCCGGTCGGCACCGGTGAGCGGCGTCCGCGTTCATCCGGCTCGCCCAGTTCCATCTTTTCCAGCTTCACGCCTTTCACAAAGCCTTTTTCATCCTTGTAAATTTCAACTGGATTATGCAGTGTCATGAAGGTGATGTCTTCATCCATCGCATGTTCGACTTCTTCTTTCCGGGCCGGCATTTCCGCCAGTGACCGACGATAAACCACGGTTACCTTCTTGCCTAAACGACGGGCGCAGCGAGCCGCATCCATTGCGACATTACCGCCACCGACGACAATCGTATGATTGCTTTGATAATACGGCGTCAGATGATCCTCACGATAGGCCTTCATCAAATTGACGCGCGTCAGCACTTCGTTGGCACTGAATACCCCAGCGGCAGTTTCGCCCGGAATCCCCATGAACTTTGGCAGACCCGCGCCGCTGCCGATGAAGACGGCCTGGAAACCATCCTCTTCTAACTCCTGCATCGTCAAGGTCTTGCCGACGATCACATTGGTTTCAATCGTCACGCCCAACTGCTTGAGCTGGTCGAGCTGTTCGTCAACGATCCGCTTCGGCAGACGGAATTCCGGAATCCCATAACGCAGAACGCCGCCGGCTTCATGCAGCGCTTCATAAATCGTAACCGCAAAGCCTTCCTTGGCCAGATCCGCGGCGCATGCCAAACCCGCCGGACCGGAACCGACAACCGCCACTTTTATTCCATTGGCCTGCGGCTTTTCCGGTACGCTTGGGGTATGATGATCTGCGACATATCGTTCCAGCCGGCCAATCGCCACCGCTTCTCCGCGGATAGCCCGAACGCAGTTCTTTTCACATTGGTTTTCCTGCGGGCAGACACGGCCGCAGATCGACGGGAAGCTATTAGTCTTGGTAATCACACCGTAAGCTTCATCAATATTCCCTGTCTTTAAAGCTTTGATAAAATCGGGAATCATGACCGAAACCGGGCAGCCCGCGGTACATGGATGATTGACGCAATGCAGACAACGCTCTGCTTCATTCATCATCTGTTCCTCGGTATAACCTAGCGCAACTTCATCAAAATTTGTAATCCGCACCAAGCCCTCCTGCAGCGGCATTGGTGTTTTTTCATTCTGCATATTCGGCATCTTATTTCACCTCCTCAAGGTGACAGCGGTGATCTTCCATATAGGTTCGATTGCGCTGCATCAGCTCGTCGAAATCAACCTGATGACCATCAAAATCCGGACCGTCAACACAGGCAAATTTTACTTTGCCGCCCACCGTGACCCGGCATCCTCCGCACATTCCGGTTCCATCAATCATGATCGGATTCAGACTGACCAGCGTTTTAATGCCGGCGGCTTCGGTCACCTTGCAGACCATCTTCATCATGATGATCGGGCCAATCGCAATCACCAGATCATATTTCTTTCCCTGATCTAATTTTTCTTTTAACGCGTCGGTAACAAAACCTTGCTTTCCAGTGCTGCCGTCGTCGCTGATCAGCGTGAATTCATCGGCAATTGCGGCCATTTCCTCTTTCAGAATCACCAGCGATTCATTCTTAAAGCCAGCGATCAGATCAACATGCGCACCCCGCTGATGACAAGCTTTCGCACTGGGGTAAGCAATCGCACAGCCGACACCGCCACCGATAACGCAGATATTCTGCGCCCCTTCAAAATCTGTCGCCTGACCTAACGGACCGACCACATCACGGATCTGGCCTCCCGTCTTTAGCGCACATAAACGCTTCGTTGATTCCCCGGCAGCCTGCACGATGACCGTGATCGTGCCCGCTTCCGGATCGGAATCGGCAATCGTTAACGGGATCCTTTCTGCTTTTTCGTCCTGATGAAGAATCACAAACTGTCCTGGCTGAACCTTTTTAGCGATCCGTTCTGCTTTTAATTTCAGCAGTGTGATCTGCGGGTTCAGGACACGAGCTTCTAAAATATCAACCATATTCTCTCATCCTTTCTGCAATCCCTTTCATAATTTAAGTATATAGCGAAGTATCCCTGAATTCAACAAGTTCAATTAATTTCATTATTCACAATTATCATTTTAACGAAATTGTCTGACTTGGAATTCATTTATCTTGACAAAAGAAAAAGAACCAAACGGTTCTTTCTAAAGCAATCGGACTCCGCCTTCCGGACGGATGGATAAAACATGACAGCTGCCGGCACCGAAGCAATCGTCCATCACCTGCTGATAGGCGTCCAAAAGATCCAGCGGCACAAACGCCTGAATCGTTCCTGCCAAGCCGCCGCCATGAACCCGCCATGCCCCGCGGCCTTTCAGCACCTTTTCCGATAAGGCCAGCGCCAGTGCCAGAGATTGATGACGGATATCGCTTGGACTGGTTACATTCTGCAGATACATGAAGCTGGAATGACCAGATTCGATAACCAGTTCAAAGAATCGGCTGAGATCCTGATCCTTCAAAGCCTGTACCTGCAACGGAACCCGCGCGTCTTCCTCAAAGAAATGAATTGCCCGGAGTAGGGCCCGATCATTTTGAAGCTGTGCGCGAACCGCCTGAATATGCTGGTAAAAATCGGCCGGATCCACCTGCCGCAGCACCTCGCAGCCAAAATACGCCGCCACCTGCCGCATTTCCGCCGGCATTAGGCCATATTCATCAGACAGATCCGCATGATCCTGCCGCGTATCGACCAGACACAGCGCGATCTGACTGTGGTTAAAATCAAAATCAACCTGCTCGACAAGAACGTTCTGCGGATCCTTGAAATCGATCGTCACGAAATTGCCGACCGAACACGCCATCTGATCGAGCAGACCGCTTGGCTTGCCGAAATAAACGTTCTCCGCATACTGACCGATCTTGGCAATCTCCTGGGCGGAAACCTGACCGTCATTATATAAATGTGACAAAATCGTTCCGATCAGCACTTCAAAGGCCGCGGATGAAGAAATGCCTGAGCCTTTCAGCACAGTGCTGTTGGACACCGCCTGGAAACCGCCGATTTTATAACCGCGCTGGACGAATCCAGCCAACACACCGCGGATCAGGGCTTCCGATGTATTCTTTTCTTCTGGATGGACAAAAAGATCATCCAACGAAACCGGTTTGATCGCAAAGCCTTCCGAATGAAAAACAACTTCCCCTTCCCGTCTGCCTGCGGCGGCAGCGGCATCCATATTGACGCTGGCGGCCAAAACCCGGCCGTGCTGGTGATCGGTATGATTGCCGCCGACCTCCGTGCGTCCCGGGGCAGAAAACAGCGCGCAGTCCTGATTGTTGAACGCTGCCTCATAGGCATCAATAAGCTGGGAGTACCGGTCAATCTGCCGCTCGATCTGAGTCTGGCCATACAGACTGCCGAGCCGCGAACGGTTCTGATTCAGCAAAGCTTTAAGTTCTGTCTTGTTCATGCCTGTTCCTCCTGATCAAATTCAAACGCTGTGCAATGCTCCATCGTTTCACCTGGATGCAGAATGCAGGAAATCTTGGATGGGTCATTGACGCTGTTAGGATAATACTGAGTTTCAAAGCAAACCGCGCAATGCGGCGTATACTGTGCCCCACCGCGGCCGCAGTCACTGTTTAAGAAGTTCGCCGTGTAGACATGCATATCCGGCATATCCGTCAGCACCCGCATCGTCAGCGCGCCTTTGTGCAAACTGGCAACGGGCCGGAATCCGATCCCGTTGAGGACATAGTTATGATCGAGTCCCCCGGCAATTTCCAGCTGACTGTGATGCTGTTTCAGTACATCGGCAATGCGTTTCGGTTCGCGCAGATCAAAGACGGTGCCTTCCACTTCCATCGTTTCCGGACGCGTACAGCCGTTGGGATCCAGCAGTCCGATTTCATCGGCATCGACCTGAATCCAATGCTCCGCCAGCGACGGCGTTGGACCACTCAGCGTAAAATAGGCGTGATTGGTCAGTGAAACCGGCGTCGCCGCCGTACTTTCAGCGCGCGTTGTGATCGACAGCCGGGGGCCGGCTAACGCATAGGTCACCGTGACTGTCACTTCCGCGGGAAAGCCTTCCTCACCCGCGGGTGAACACAAACGCAGCGTCAGTGAATCTTCGCGCTGTTCGCTCACCGTCCACAGCTTCGCGTCAAACCCCTCCTGACCGCCATGCAGCGTATTGCCTTTATCGTTGCGGCAAAGCGAATAAACATGACCGTCCAGCGCAAACTGACCGTCCTTGATGCGGTTGGCAACCCGGCCGATCATCGCCCCCATATACTTGACCGACTGCTGATAGCCGCTGACCTCATCAAACCCCAGAACAGCGTCAATCTGCGCGTCTTTCAGCCACAGCGAAACCAGAGTTGCGCCATAATCACTGACGCGCACTCTGAGTTTTTCATTTTCAATTTCCAGCCATTGGGCCGAACGGCCGTCCTGCAGTGTTCCGAAATATCCCTGTTTCATCCTTACAGCACCATCTTTTCAAAAGCATTCTGAGCGGCTTTCTGCTCCGCCTTCTTTTTGGAGTTGCCTTTGCCGGTACCCAGAATAATTCCTTCCAGCTTGACCTGAACTTCAAACTCCGGCTTGTTGGACGGGCCGGTTGTATTAATAACTTCATAGGTTACCGTTTTGCGGGAATCCGACTGGACATATTCCTGCAGCTTGGTTTTATAATCCACGATAATCGGTTCTTCCGGATGACTCAAATGCGGCATGATCACTTCCGTCAGAATGTTGTCAATCGGTGCCATTCCGCCGTCTTCATACAAGGCGCCCAGCATCGCTTCAAACATATCGGCGATGATGGAGTCCCGCTCGCGGCCGCCGGTTTTCTCTTCGCCCACGCCCAGCTTTAAAAACGAATTGAGCTGCAGCTGCCGAGCATAGATCGCCAGCGCTTCCTCACAGACCAACTGCGCCCGAAACGTCGTCATGCGGCCTTCATCCAACGGCGGATCAAGCCGGAATAATTTATCCGATACCCACAGCTGCAGCACCGCGTCGCCCATAAATTCCAGACGTTCGTTATCGTGTTTCAGCTGCTTATGTTCATTGACATACGAGGAATGCACAAAAGCCTGCTCGATCAGACGGCTGTCTTTGCAATGAATTCCTCGTGCTTCAAGCCATTCGCATATTTTCATTTTTTTCTTCCTTTCTGATTCTCTTGTTTTATTATATCGTGATTAATCCATATAAGAAATAGCGGATTCATTTTCTTTCCGGATTTTAGTTAACAACGGCTGATACTCTGGATTCTCCGGGTTGTTTAAGATGTTGGCCGCATCCTGACGGGCGGTCTGAATGATTTTGGTATCCGCCACTAAATCGCCCAAAATCAACCCCGGCACACCGCTTTGGCGAGTTCCCAGAAGTTCACCCGGGCCACGCTGCTCCAGATCCTTCATCGCAATCTCAAATCCATCCGTCGTCTGTTCCATGATCTTCAAGCGCGCCAGACTTTCCGGATCTTTGCTGGAAGTCAAAAGAAAGCAATAGCCCTGCCGATTGCCCCGTCCGACCCGGCCGCGCAGCTGGTGGAGCTGGGAAAGTCCGAACCGATGGGCATCGTAAATCACCATGCAGCAGGCGTTGACAACGTTGACGCCGACCTCGATGACCGTGGTTGAAACAAGAATCTGCGTCTTATTGGCCTCAAAGTCATGCATCGCCTGTTCCTTTTCTTCACTGCTCATCCGTCCATGCATCAATCCGAGCTTAGCCTTGCCGGCAAATGCCTTGCTTAAGCTTTCAAAGATATCGAGAACATTGCGACCGTCAAAATTTTCATTTTCTTCGATCGCGCTGCACACGATGTAGATCTGACCGCCCTGTGCTAACTGCTCCAGCAGCTGCGGCATGATCGGACTGAGCGTATTTTTCTCGATCAGCTGCGTCTGGATCGGCTTGCGTCCCGGCGGCATTGTCATGATCGTTGAAATGTCCATATCCCCATACAGAGTCGCGGCCAGCGTCCGCGGAATAGGCGTCGCGCTCATCAACAGGAAATCGACCTTTTCGCCTTTTTCTTTTAAGGCCTTGCGCTGCTGCACGCCGAAGCGGTGCTGTTCATCCGCAACGACTAATCCCAGCTTGGCAAACTCAACTTCCTTCTGAAATAAAGCATGCGTTCCGGCAACCAGATGCAGCGTACCGTCCTTCATCGCCTGCAGCACTTCTTTCTTTTTCGCCGCCGGCAGCGACGAACAGAGCACGTCAATTTTGATCGGCAGTCCGGCAAACAGCTTTTTCAAGGAAACGGCATGCTGACGAGCCAGAATTTCGGTCGGCGCCATGATTGCCCCCTGATGACCGCTGAGCACACAGGCATACAGAGCCAGGGAAGCCACCAACGTTTTGCCGCATCCCACATCGCCCTGAATCAGCCGGTACATGATTTTGTCACTGCCCATGTCGGCCAGGATATCCCGCACGGCTTTAAACTGATCCGGCGTCATCGCAAAGGAGAGATGATTCGCCAGCGCGTAGACCTGTTCCGCATCAAACTGCTTCGCCTTCTTCGTTACCGTTTCCGTCTGCTGGCGATGAATCATCTCCAGCACGAGATGGAATTTCAGAAATTCCTCATATTTCAGCGTCCGCGTCGCCTGATAGACTTCCTCCATGGAACGGGGAAAATGCAGACAGCGCAGCGCGGTTTTCTTGGGCAGCAGGCGATATTGCTTCTGCAGCGAGGGCGGAACTAATTCTTCAATATGAGATTGGGCGGTAAGGAATGTTTTTCTGATGATTTCCTGCATCATTTTCTGGGTCATGCCCTCTTTCAGCGGATAAACCGGCGTGACGCCCAACTGTTCCTGAAGCGGCTGGCTGTTATAGGTTGTCGCGGTGATCTTGCCCGCGCCTTGATAATAGCCGATCACCGTGATCCGCTGGCCGACGGACAAATTGCTTGCCCAAGGTCGGTTAAAGATTGTAATTTCAAAACAATCGTCTTCATTTTCCAGCTGGAATTTCGTCATGGTTTTGCCGCCGCGGATCCGCATGGACCGCGCCGGACGGACGATCTGCCCTTCCAGAATCACTTCGCTTTTCACCTGCCATTGTTCGTAAGGAACGACCTCACGGCACTGATAACGCAGCGGGACGCACATTAAAATTGCATCGCTGTCCGTCAGGCCCATTTTTTCTAACAACTCCGTTCGCTTCGGAGTCATTTTTAATTGTTTCAGCGTCAGCGCCATCCGTTCTTCCTCCCTTCAAACAGGAATATTTTTATTATACCTTATTTTTCAAGTCAGCGCCAAACGAACTTGAAAAAGCTTGTTTCTGCGAAAGGAAAAAAGCCAATTCTGCTTCCAATAAGTTCATATTGACGGGATGCTCGCGTTTCTGCTGCTTATCTTCTGATTTTTTTGAATCGCTTACAGCCGTTCGCCATATCAAACAAAAAAAGGAATCATTTCTCACGCTGTTTTAACGCGGAAACAGATTCCTGATCTTATTTCAGAGGATGATCGCTTACCCTTCGCGGTGCGCCGCCAGTTTTCCCGCCAAACGGCCAAAGGTGACGGAGCGGCCTGCGGCACAGCCTGCCAACAGATTCGGATAACTGCCGTCAAAGTAGCCGCCTGAGCAATCCCCGGCCACATACAAACCTTCAATCGGTTTTCCCTGCGGTGTCACTGCGTTCATATGGACGTTAATCTTAATCCCGTCCAGCGTACAGATGAAATAGCCGCCGCTCATGCGGACGCCTTCAAACGGCGCCTGACGCAGACTGGAAAGACGGAACGGTTCCTTACCGAAGTCCTCATCCTTTTGCTTATCCGCCAGCTCATTATACCGTTGTACTGTAGCTTTTAAGTTTTCCTGCGGAATGCCCAGCTTGTCAGCCAGTTCCTCAATCGTTTCCGCGGACACAACAATACCCTGTTCACGATACTGACTCATAAATACAGCTTCGTTGAATTCCAGCGGCCAAACGGATTCTGCTCCGTTGGCATGCGGGAACATCCGGCTGCAGCCATGGGTATCAAAGCGTTCCATATCCTGAATGTAATTAGCGTCCCACACCATCGCATACGTCATCTGCGGCAGATTAAACGCATCATGCAGAATATGATCATAACAGCCGCTTTCATTGGCGAAGCGGTTGCCGTTGAGATCCACCTTCAAAAACGGCTGCGATCCCATCCAGAACAGCACGCCCTGTTCATCGCATCCAACCTGATCCGGTTTGATTGCGCCGCGGTCAAACAACATCGCAGCATGGGTTTCATCCATTGCCGCCCCTGCCCACAGACAGGCTTTGATGCCATCGCCGGTGCTGCCTGGATAAGAATAATTGATATTCGTCATTTTCACGGTTTCCGGCTGCAGGGCATTGAGCATCTCTTTGTTCAGGCTGTAGCCCCCGGTACAAACAATGACACCTTTTTTCGCATTGTAGCGGGCATATCCGCCTTCCACAGCGGCGATCATGCCGACGACCTGTTCGCCTTCTTTCACCAGGGATGTCAATGCAGTATTGTAATGGACCGACAGTCCCAGACCGACGCCGTAATCTTTTAATATTTTAGCCGTGACGCCTTCGGCCCCCTGCGTATCGCTCATCTGCAGGGAATGACCGACATCATAAATCGGATAGCGGACAGACTCGGTATGATTGTCAACCTCGTGGCGCAGCCGCAGACCGTTGGCTTGAAGCAGATCCGCATACCAGTCAATCGTTTCTCCGGAATGCTCTGCCCAGACCTTATACAGACGCTGATCGCCATAACCGTTGGACTGACGAAACATTTCCGTCATCACATCAAACGGATCCGGATTGTCGTTGTTTTCGATCTGCTGCCGGGAGTTCACGGCTGCCAGCGTATCGCGAATTCCTGAACCGCCGTATTCTTCCCCGAATTTTTCAACCAGGATTGTATCGGCGCCTTCCTCAGCGGCGGCACAGGCGGCAAATAAGCCTGCCGTTCCCGCTCCAATGACAACGACGTCGCAATCGTAGGTCGCGACAATCTGTTTCTCATCAATCACTGGGGCGCTGCCCAGCCAGTCACTTGAGGTGCTCTGCGGTTGATCATCCAATCCAGGCGTCGGTACGGCGGTTTGTTCGTTTTCATTCGCACAGCCGCTCAACAACCCCGCCGCGGCGATGCCTAAGGCTCCAGCTACCGTTCCTTTCAAAAAGGCCCGGCGTGAAATTTGTTTCTGTTTCATCATTTTCCCTCTTTTCTGATAGCCTTATCTTAGCTTTTGGGGCAGCCCCAGAGTCAAGAGGGTGATTTTGTAAATTTTATCCCATTCTTTTATGAATTTTTCATTCTTTTACTTCCCTTAATGCAAAAAGTTTGGGTCAGACCCAAACTTTCGTTCTTTTTAGGTTGTTCTCAGGGATAACTTATTCAGCGTCCTTCTGAATCAGACAGTACAGCCGAATATAATATCCTTTTTCCTGGTTGCGGATTTCTGGCCCCATCACGAAGCCGAAAATTTCCTGCTGCAGGGTGAAATGATGCTGCGCGGCATAATCGAGCATATCCTGAATGTCCGAGCGGCAGATCTTTAGAATATTCGTTTTGAATATCACTTTATAAAGATACGTTCCATCCGCAGTCTTATGCAGCTGATTGGAATGTTCCACAGCCTGAATCAGAGGCTTGCAGCTGTCGATATACAGCGGCAGATTCAATCCCAGCTGAACTTTGGGCTGTTCCTCATCAAGCTGATCCAGATCCAGAATCGTCATCAGATCAACATGCGGAAGATACTGCATCGCCTCACGGATTAACGCGTTATTCCGGCCCTTGGGATCAAAACGCAGATAAAAGCATTCCCCTTCCCATTTTAACTGCAGCTGATTTACTTTCTGAATCTCTTCCTGATACACCGATTGAATAAACTGCAGATAGCCTAAAGAAGCCTCAATCTGTTCCTTCTGCTGCTTCAGCTCGCCAATGCAGTGATCCAAAAAAGCGATATGATCAGGAACCTGCTGACCCGTCAGCGGGAGAATTTCTTCCAGCGGAATTTTGGCCTGCTGAAATTTCTTGATCGACAAAATGATCGGGATCTGTTCCTCCGTGTATTCCATATATTGATTTTCTTGGTTGCGGGCGATCTGGATGCTGCCGTTCTTTTCCAGATACCGCAGTGATTCCATACTGATGCCAAAGGTTTTGGAAAACTGACTTCGTGTAAATTTCATAACACCCTCCCTTTGGTTATTCTGCCGAAAAGCGATGAACATCTGTATTTAATCATTGAGGAAGCCCTTCACTTCTTTGAATCTAAAAACACTTTGGAACCCGTGGCCCCTCTTTGACCCTGATATTTCCCGCGGTAGGGATTCAGGGCTTTTTCATCGAGCTGGGCAAAGACCAACTGTCCGATCCGGCGGCCGGCGCATAACTCAATTGCACAGCGATTCGCATTAAATAATTCCAGCGTAATTTCGCCTTTAAAGCCCGGATCTACCCATCCGGCATTCTGGATAAACAATCCCATGCGGCCTAATGAGCTGCGGCCTTCCACAAAGGCGGTAAGATCATCCGGCAATTCAACATACTCCATCGTGGTGGCCAAGACAAATTGGCCGGGAAGCAGCGTATATTTTTCAGCCGTGATTTGCTTGTATTGGATTTCATCTTCTAAATTAATGATCCCGGAAGGCGAATCCTCAACGATGCAGAACGTGTTTCCGATTCGAATATCAATACTTGCGGGCTGGATTTGTTCTGGTTCTAAGTCCGTCACTACAAGTGAATGGTCGTTCAGCATTTTGATTAATGTTTTATCTGACAGTATCATTGAAATTCTCCTTTATGTCTTTTTTACGGTGCTTTTATTGTATCATTGAGATTGGAACTTTGCGATACTTTTTCCTACCGTCTGCCCTTCGCTTTCCGTTTAGAAAAAGCGCTTCGGCTAGACAAAAGGCAGCCCAATGGCTGCCTACGTTTTATGCTTCAGCTTCAACGCTTATTCAACACCGAAAATAAAGGCATAGACCGGCTGACCGCCAGCTTGAATGTCCGTTTCCACACCGAACTGATCTTCGATATAACGGGCAATCTGCGCTGTTTCTTCCTCGCTGGCATCTTCGCCGGCAAGCACGGTAACAATCTCTGAATCCCCATCGATCAGGTTATCCAATAACCGCAGACAAGCATCCATCTTGTTCGGTGTTGAAATCACGATTGACTTCTCTGCAATGCCCATGTAATCACCAGCCACAATTTCCATGCCGTCAAAGGTTGTATCCTTGATCGCATAGGTGATCTGTCCGGTTTTGACATGCTCCAAAGCCGCCGTCATTTCCGCTTCATTCTCATCGGCGCAGACTTCCGGATTGAACATAATGCACGCCGACAATCCCTGCGGAATGGATTTGGTCTGCAGCACACGAATGTCCTGATCTTCCATCACCGCCGCAGCCTGCTGCGCAGCTAAGATGATATTCGAGTTATTCGGCAGAATAAAGATATGCTTGGCTTTCACCCGTTTGATGGCCGCCACAAAATCCTCAGTGGACGGATTCATCGTCTGTCCGCCGGAAATCACGACGTCTACACGGTACTCCTCAAACAGCTTTTTCAAGCCATCCCCAGCCGCCACCGCGATCAGCGCATAATCCTTTTCCTGAACTGGTTCCTCGACTTTGGGCGGCAGCGTTTCATTCATGATCGTGTTGTGCTGTTCCTGCATATTTTCAATTTTCAGCTTGACGAATTCACCGTACCGCTGAGCGTAGTTCAACGCGTCGCCGGGAGTCAGTGTATGCACATGCACCTTGACTAAATCTTCATCCTGAACGACGACGATCGACTCGCCTAAGCGGGCCAGCGCCTTCTTCATCTTCTCTTCGGTAAATGTAACCTGCCCCTGTTCGCTTAAGCGCAGAATAAATTCAGTGCAGTAACCGAACTCTTCGTTTTCCAGCTCCATCGCCGCTTTGGCGGTGGTGCTTTCCTTTTCTTCCATGACAAACGGCCGGCCATCCATCGCCGCTTTGAAACCTTCCAAAATGACGACTAAACCCGTTCCGCCGCTGTCCACGACGCCGACTTCCTTTAAGACGGGAAGCAATTCCGGCGTATTGGCCAGCGAAATCCGCGATTCGTCAAGAATGCAGTTAAATACATCTTCGATCGTTGCCTCCGGGTGGTCCTTCATGTATTGATCCCCGGCTGCGCTGGCTTCCCGGACCACGGTCAGAATCGTTCCTTCTACCGGCCGCATGACCGCCTTATAGGCAACCTTGCTGCCATTGACAAACGCCGCGGCCAGATCGGCGGGAGCCAGTTCGCTCTTGCCTTCGATGGACTGATAAAAGCCTCTGAAAATCTGCGACAGAATGACGCCGGAGTTTCCCCGCGCGCCCATCAACAGACCCTTCGACAACGTCTTCGCCAATACACTGAGATCATCGGTGCAGGCCTGCATCGCTTCTTTGACCCCGGAGGTAAACGTCATCGACATGTTCGTTCCCGTATCACCATCGGGGACTGGGAAAACGTTCAGAGCGTCGATCGCGTCATGGCGGTTGCTCAAATGAGCCGCTCCGCTGAGCAGCATTTCTTTAAAATCCGTTCCGTTAATTCTATTCATGATACCCTCCGATTAACCAATAACCCGGACACCCTGCACATAGACATTGACGGCTGCAAAATCCTGCTCCAGAGTTTTCTCAAGGACATACTTCACTTTCTTCTGTACTTCACTGACAACTTCAGAAACCTTAACCCCGAAGCCGATGATGATATATAGATCCAGTTCCATTCCCTTTTCGGTCTTTCTGACGACAACCCCGCGGGAATAATTTTCTTTTTTTAATAATTCGGCCCAGCCGTCCTTCACTAACTTCTGGGAAGCCATGCCGACTACGCCGTAGCATTCGCTGACGACGCCTCCGGCTAAAGTTGCGATCGCTTCCTGCGAGATGTTGATGTTGCCGTAGCTGGTTACACGTTCTATGGACATGAACGATTCCTCCTTCGCTTTATTTATTATATCAAACTATTTGTACTTTTCAAATTTTACTCATTTTCTGCGCCGTTTGTGTCAGAATTTTCATCTGAATCGCCTTCCGCCGGCGCGTTGGGATCCACTTCCCCCGGACACAGCTGGGTATAGGCAGACTTGGACATCTCGTCGACATAGATGCAGGATTGAGCCTTGTTGAGATTGGAAACGATGCTGTTGTACTCGTTGAGTACGTCCATCGAATAGTAGCTGGAAAAAAACTGGTTGCCGTCATGCATGATCAAACGGATCATATTCGGGTCATAGGAAACCTCAAACTGCTGAATCTCAGAAATCAAGGAGATCATCCCCGCCGATACATTGCGGAAAGCCATCGCCAGATCCGCGCTTTGCTCCGCGCTTTGAAATCCGACGATGAGCGGAATCCGGGCAATCAGCCCCACCATCCGCTCATCCATCTTGACGATGCTGCCGTCCTTCAATAAAATTTCAGGTTCTTCGATGTAGCGGTAGCCAACCGGCTCCCGTTCTTCAATTTCAATCACAATCTGATTGCCGCGCTCATGCCGCACTGAGGCTAAGGCGATGAGCGGATATTGCTGCAGTGCATTTTTTACCTGCGGCGTAAATACCGTCAGCCAGCGTGAATGGGCCGTGATCCCGGCCAGCTCCAGCACATCGCTGCGGCTTAAGCTGACGTTGCCCTGAACGCTGACGGTTTTGACCAACGCGGCATCGCTGAAATAATACGCTGTTCCCATGACGATCAGCGCGCAGCCGATGGCCGCTTTGAACAGCCGGCGTTTCTGGCGGCGAAAGTTTTTCTGCTGAGCCTGACGCTTGCGTTGTTCAATCAACAGATCGACCGAGGTCTTGTTATCCGGAGATGCCGGAGCGGGCTTGCGCATCACCAGTTAAACTTCTCCACTTCCAGAATCAGTTCCTCGCCATACTTACGGCGTACCTGATCCTGAATTTCTTCAACCAGCTCGATAAAATCCCGCGCCTTCCCCTGTTGATCGTTGACGATAAAATTGACGTGCTTCTCACTGACGGAAACCCCGCCGACGCGATGGCCGCGATAGCCCAGCTCATCAATCATCTGCCAGGCCTGACGATCCTTGGGATTGCGGAACACGCTGCCGGCACTCGGTTTATCCAGCGGCTGAGATTCCATCCTTCGCTGCCGCCGCCGATCCATCAGATCCCGGATTTCGGCCTGATCCTGCGTGGTTAAATGAAACCGCACCGCCAGAATCACCCAGTCGGGATGACTTTGAAAAATCGAAGTCCGATAGCTGAAACCGCACTCTGCCGGACTCAGCCATTCGCAGCGTCCCTCACGCAGCACAAACACTTCGCTGACAACCTCAGCCATGCAGCTTTTATAAGCGCCCGCGTTCATAAACGCAGCGCCGCCGACTGTTCCGGGAATGCCGCTGGCAAATTCCAGCCCGGACAGCGAATGCTTCATCGCTTCATACGACAAAGCAATAATCGAACAGCCCGCCTCAGCGACAACCGTCTGTCCGTCAAAATAAAAATCATCATGATAGCGGTCAAGTTTTATGATCACGCCCTCATAGTCGTTGTCGGAGCATAGCAAATTGCTCCCCTTGCCGAAAATTTTAAACGGAATCCCCTGCTTGGCCAGCAGGCGAAGCACCTGCGTCAGCGCCAGCATTGTCTTGGGATAGACAATGGCGCGGGCATTGCCGCCGATGCGCAGCGTTGTCAGCGTCGACATCGAAACATTTTCCGCCACATCGCCATAGCACCGCAGTCTTTCCAAGCTGTCTCTCATCGTTAGAATCACCTTTTATCCTTGTTGAATCCAGTTGTAAATCTGTTCGTTTGCATCCGGATGGCCTAACCGCTTCGCCGCGGCACGCATCCCTTCCAAACGAATCGGATCAAAAATAACACCCTCTATTTTTGCGGTAATTTCCGCTTCTGTCAAGTCTTTTTCTTCAATCATCAGCGCTGCCCCTGCCTCCTGCAGCGCTTTGGCGTTGAGCACTTGGTGGTTATTGGGAACATAGGGGCTGGGAATAATGATCGCCGGCAGACCCAAAACCGTGATTTCGGCAGCTGTGGTCGCCCCGCCCCGCACAACGGCCAGATCCGCATTGACCATCACGCGCACCCCGTCGATATACTCAACAACTTTGATGTTTGCGCATTCCAGGCCCTGGCTTTGAACTTGTTGATAAGCCGCCCGGCCGGTGACATACAATACCTGATAAACCTTGCCGGCCATTGACTTCAGGGCTTTAACCATCACGGCATTGACGCTTTCCGAGCCCAGCGAACCCATGACCACAACGATCAACGGTTTTGTTGGATCCAAGCCCAGCTGCCGAACGACCTGCGGATCCCGCTGGGCTTGCGCCGCAACGCTGGCCCGCGGATTGCCGAGAATCCGGGTTTTCGAAGCCGGAAACTGCTGCAGATTCTCAGGATAGCAGCCGACAATTTTATCAGCGTACTGCGCAAGAAACCGATTGGCCTTGCCGGCATAGGAATTCTGTTCATGCAGCATCGTCGGCACATGGGCGAAATGCGCTGCCAGAATGACCGGGGCGCTGATATAGTTGCCAAAACCAATCGCATAATCCGGACGAAATTGCCGGACAATTTTACGGCAAGCAAAATAAGCCTGAACCAGCTGAACGATCGCCTGCACCTTGGCCAGCGCTGAACCATTTAAGCCCTTGGCCTTGATCGCTTCAAAGCGATAGCCCGCCTTGGGAATCTCCGTGGCTTCCATCCGGTTGGCCGTACCGACAAACAGAATCTCCGTTTTCGGATCTTTTTCCTTCATCGCATCCGCCAGCGCCAGCGCCGGATAAATATGACCGCCGGTACCGCCGGTCGCAATTAATACGCGCATTTGCGTTTCACTCCTTTTTCCGTTTTCTTTTTTATCTGCCTTATTATAGCATACATCCCCCTTCACGCCCACCCGCATGTCGCTTATGCCTTCGCAATACTCATTAAGATACCCAGAGACGCCATAATCATAACTAAGGAACTGCCTCCATAGGACATCAATGGCAGCGTGATGCCGGTAACAGGGAACAATCCGACGACGACGCCGAGGTTGATCATCACCTGAATCGCAAATAAGCTGATGATCCCGACCGCAACATAGCACAGAAATGGATCATGCGCTCCCTTGGCGATCCGCACGCCTTCCAATATGATGAATAGGTAAATGACGATGATTAACGACGCGCCGATCCAGCCCAGCTCCTCCGCTGTGATCGCAAAGATAAAGTCAGTCTGCGGCTCCGGCAGATAAAAATGCTTCTGCATTGACCGGTTTAAGCCCGCCCCCAACAATCCGCCGGGGGCAATCGCAAACAGCGACTGAATAATCTGAAATCCGCTGCCTAACGGATCCTTCCAAGGATCCAGAAAGGAGACGATGCGTGCCATACGGTAAGGGGCAGCCAGGATCAAGGCCGTTAATCCCGCCGCGCCCAATAAGCCCAGCCGCACGAAATATTTAAACGGGGCATCGGCCGCCAAAACAATTACAACGATACTGCAGACCATGACCAGACCGCTGCCGAAATCCGGCTGAAGCAAAATTAAGCCAAACCCCAGCATCGTCAGAAACAACGGGACGAGCAAATCTTTGCGCAGACTCTTGATCCGATCCTTCTTGGCAAGATAATCCGACACCGACAAGATCAGCGCCAGCTTGAAAAACTCAGAGGGCTGGATCAAAAAGCTGCCGACGCCGAACCAGCTGCGCGATCCGTTGCGCTGCACGCCCAGCCCCGGAATCAGCACCAGCGCCAAAGCGATGTAACAGCCGATCAGAATCGGTTTCTGTTTTTCTCGCAGCTTCTGAATGTTCAGCCGGCTGGTCAGATTCATCGCAAACAATCCTAAAACCGCAAATAACGCCTGACGCTGCACAAAATACCAGGGATTGTGATATTTAAACTCCGCCCAGTACACCGAGCTGGAGGCGATCATGATCAACCCGGCGGCTACCAGCGTCAGCACTTCGATCAAAAGCAGCCTGTTTTTTCGATGGAACATAAAAAAGTTTCACCTCCCGTACAGCGTATGCACGAAGAAAGTGAAACTTGATGTCAAATCAAGCGCCCGGCGTCAGACGTCGGGAAATCGAATTGCCTAAAATCCAGGTCAGCTGCGGATTGGGAAACAATAAAAACAAGCCCAGCGCAGCCCACTGCACCCCCAGCCATCCCGATGGCAGACAGAGCTGAAGCACGACCGGCACAATTTGACATTCGACCCAGAATAAAGCGATATAAATCGCCATGCAGCTGATAAAATAGACCGCGTGATGGATTAATTTCAACGCCATCCGCTCCTTTCCTTCAATTAAGCTCAGGGTTCAACGGAGCCAAAGAACAATTCAGCGTATCGAAACCTGCGCCGTTATTATATAATACATAGCAGGAGAAAACAATCGAACATCAAAAGGAGATTAACGATGAAAACAGCATGGGTATTATGCGGAGGCGGTTCACGGGGAGCCTATGAAATCGGGGTGTGGCAGACCTTTCGGGCAGCCGGCATGATGCCGGATATCGTAACCGGCACCTCCATCGGCGCGTTAAACGGGGCGCTGATCGTCCAACAGGACTACGAAGCAGCCCTGGACTTATGGGAAAATCTGCGGATTGATGATGTGATGAAGGACGGAATGGATCTGGAGCTCAGCGCGATCATGGAAAACAAACAGAAAATCGCTCCGTTTCTGAAAAAATACGTCAATGCCAAAGGCGCCGACAACACGCCGTTAAAAGACAGGATCGCCCGGTTAGTCGACGAGCCGAAGCTGCGGCAGTCCCCGATTGATTTCGGTCTCGTCACGGTGCGCTATCCTTCCCTGCAGGCAGTCGAGCTGACAAAGCAGGAAATTCCCCAAGGTCAGATCAAGGATTATCTGATTGCTTCAGCTTCCTGCTTTCCCGCTTTTCCTGTCTACGAATTCGCCGGGCAGCAATATATCGACGGCGGCTATCAGGACAACCTGCCGATTGCCTTAGCGTTACGGATGGGAGCGGAACGGGTCATCGCCGTCAATCTGCATTATCAAAGTCCGATTCATCCAACGCTGGAAAAACTGCCGCAGGTCAAGGTTCTCAGCCCGTCGCGCGATCTTGGATCCTTTTTATCCTTTGATCCGGTGATCCTGAAACGCAACCGTGAGCTGGGCGTGCTTGACGCGCAGAAATTTCTCGGCCAACGGATCGGTGAGCGGTATGTCTTTACTCCCCTGACCCCTTCGCTTCAAACTTTGGCCGAAGTTCTGGTGCGCGAGCTGACTTTATTTCAATGTCAGCTGGATGACTCCGATCATCCGTTTATTGATACGCTGTGGCCGCAGAACGTCCTGCTGGATAAAATTCTCAAAGCGCCAGGCGATTCGTTTGAAACGCTGTTTGTCCGGATGATGGAGCTTGCCGCCGAGCTCATGAAAAAAGAGGCTCAGACACTTCTCGATCCGCAAACCTTTCTTATTGAAGCCGCGGAATTTTTCAGCGCCGGAAGTCCAGCTTTGGAGACTGAGCGTTCCTTGTATCAGAGTTTGCTTCAACAGACAACCCGGCAGTCGTTATTGACGCTGATCGGCAAAGCTGACCGCATCCTGTTATGCCGAAGCCTCTGCGATCAGATGCTGCACCGTCAGAATTCCCTGCTTCAGCAGCTGCATTGGCTTGCGCCAATGATGGCGCAGGAGGTTCTGGTCAGCTGGTTTGCCGCCTTTTTGATTCGCTGGTTTAAGCTAAATCACAATTTCTAACCGCGTTAAATCCAAAAAAAAATCCGTAAAAAGGTCTGGCGAACAGAAGGGTGTTTCTTCTGATTCCGCCAGACTTTTAGGTTAACGATGCAGGTGTTTTGGCAGCGGAATCCGCGTATAATATTCCACTTCATCCTCATGATCGATCCGCGCGTGGTTTTTAAGCTGCACCCTGAGCGAAGCCGGATTATCCTTGTGGCAGGACAGATAGATTTCATCCTCCGGAATCAGTTTTGCCGCTTCTTCGACGGCCAGCGCCAAACCGCGCGTCGCGTAGCCCTTGCCGCGGTGATCCGGATGAATGCCGTAACCGATATGGCCTGCCCCCTGGGCCAACGCTTCCGTCAGATAATGCCGAATCCGAAACAGACCGACCATCTGATCGTCGTCCCACAGAAAATACCAGGTTTCCGGAACATAATTTTCTTTCAGATTCCGCCCTTGGGCATGATCTAAAATCAACGGCAGCTCCTGGGTTAAAAAGGTTTCTTTTGAACAGCCGCGATAAGGATTTTCAAATCCGTTTTCATCCGGCGCGAAAGCCTGCAGAAACATATAGGCCGCTTCGCCGTCTGCGGTTGTTAATGGACGTAGTTCAAGCATTATATTCACCCTCTTTCTTTCTGACAAACTTTCAAAATCCTTGACTGAGGCGCTATTACGATTTAAACTGTTTTTCCAGCTGCGCCAGCCAGCTTTCTGCCTGGCGGTGCGAGTGCAGCCGAAGTATCGTCAGCTGCGGAAATTCCCGCCGCAAAGCTGTCAGATCCGGTCTTTTAAATTTTAAGATGTAGCCCACAAATTCCCAATCGAGCTTTTCCGCACAGCCCTCCGTCATGTCAGGACGGGTGCTTCCGCGATAGCGCCGCAGCCGTTGAAAATAGCCGGCGACACTGCGCCATTTGGGCAGATCGTAAACGATCAGCGTATCCGCAAAGCTCAACCGCAGCGGCAGGGTACGGGCGAAGTTGCCGTCCATGATCCAGCGGGGCTGTGTTAAAGCCTCGGCTAACAGCTCATCGAATTCTTCGTCGGTACGCTGAACCCAGTTCTCTTTCCAGAACAGCTGATCCAGATGAATCGCCGGGATGTTTGTGGCGGCGGCTAATCGGGATGCCAGCGTACTCTTGCCGCTGCCGGGACAGCCGATAATACAAATTCGTTCCATGCTTTGCGCCTCCCCTCAACGCGTGTGTTCAGGCATCCATTGTACCTCAAAAACCCCGCCGTTGGGAATCTTTTTTTCCTCCACAAAGCACTGCATCAAAAGTCCGTGACAGACCACGATCAGGCATTCATAACCAGCATAGCGCGCCAGTGCCCGTTCCGCACGGAAACGCATCTGTTCCCACGTTTCCCATTGTCCTTTTCTTTCTGCCTCGGCAATGCCGTTCATGGCGTCAAATTCCGCTCTGGCCTGCTCGACCGTTTCAATCTGCGTATACGTATAGGTTAGATCCGGCAGCCATTCATACAGTCCCACTTCTACGCGCAGATCCAGATCCAGTCGGCGGGAAAGAATCGCCGCCGTTTGAAGAGCACGCGTAAATGGGGAAGCGACGATCAGCTGCCCCTGTCTCAGCCGCGGATCCTGTGCTGCCTGTTCAGCCTGTGTCCGGCCTAATACATCCAAAGGCGCCAGATCATTGCCGAAGCCCGGATATCCCAGCGCTTTGGGCTCAGAATAATCCGGATGACCATGGCGCACGAACAATAATTTCATAACGCAGCCCTGGCCTTGATGCCGAAACCCTGAGCTGTGATTTCGATCTGTTCCAAGACCTCAACGCGAACATCCGCTTCGCTCAGATCCTGACCAAAATACGGATCATCTAAACCGATGACCGTCATACCGGCGCGTTTGCCGGCCGTTACGCCGTTATACGAATCTTCAATCACCACGCACGCTGCCGGAACTATGCCCAGCTGCTTGGCACATTGCAGAAAGATCGCCGGATCGGGTTTGCTTTGCGGCAGATCCCGGCCGCTGACGATCAAATCAAACTGATTCTCTAGGCCGCAGTCGCGGATGACCGTCAGAATGTTGTCCATCGGCGAACTGGAAGCCAGCGCTGTCTGGATTCCATATTGATGACATTGATCGATCAGCGTCTGTACGTACGGTCGGTAAATTTGACGGTAATTCACTCGGATCTCCTTGCAGAATTCACGATATTGCCGATAAATTTCAGGGATATCCCGATCCGGATTCCACTTCGCGATCATGCCCCAATTAACATCATCCGTACATCCTAAACACTGCCGCAGCGCAATGCGGTCGGTTTGGATGCCGTTTTCCGCAAACCACTTCTGATCGGCCTGTTCATACACCTTTTCACTGTCGATAATAACACCATCCATATCGAAGATGAATGCCTGCATAACCTTACCCCCTTTTTCTTATCTGTTTCCTATTTATCTTAAACACTTAACGAGCTTTGAAGATCATCAACGCAGCGCAGAAAGAACAGCGCTCCCATGTGAACTGACTGCCGAAAACAGCCTGAAGCTGCTTACGAGTCAGATACGTTTCCTCATCATCCCACCGCGAACCCGACTGCCTGCGGCAAAGCTTGTACGCTTCCTCATTCTCAAAGGCAATATCGCCAATCAGAACCTGTCCCTGCGGTTTCAGATGCGCAGTCATTGCCTGAATCCAGGCAATCTGATCCGGCATGCCGCAATGGTGCAGCGCATAAGTAGACACAATGAAATCAAACTGATCTTCGGCCAGAACGGCCGGCCAGCCATCGTTGAAATCATGAATAAACAGCTGAGCCTGCGGCAGTTTTTCCTTAACTGAATCGACCATGGCTGAAGCAAAATCAAATCCGCTGAGCACAGCGCCGGCTCTAGCCAGACGTTCGGTCAGAACGCCGGTACCAAAACCCGCGTCCAAGACCAAGGCTCCGGGATGCGCCGCAATCCGCTTTTCAATCCTCGCAAGAACCTCATCATAGCCGGCAAACGGATAGCTTTGTTCCTGTTGGGACTGTGCGACACTTTGATCATAATTCGCCGCCCATTGATTGAAACCTTCCTGATTCAGCACCATAAATATTTAATACGCTCCTTTTTCTGAGTGATTATCCTTCTGGATGGTAGTGACAGCAGCACGCCACAGCCTGCTGCCAGCGATGGTAATCCTGGTCTGCCTGCGCCGCGCTGGTCTGCGGCTCAAAACGGTGATCCAGCTGCAGCCCTGCCAGCGCTTCCTGCCGGTTTTTCCAGAATCCCACGGCCAAGCCCGCTAACAACGCCGCGCCCAGCGCTGTTGTTTCATTGATCTTGCCGCGCTCCACAGGAGTCTGAAGCAGATCACTTTGAAACTGCATCAAATAATTGTTGCGGACTGCCCCGCCGTCGACTTTGAGCGTCTTTAAGCGGATGCCGGAATCTTTCTGCATCGCTTCGATCACATCCCGAGTCTGAAAAGCCAGCGACTCCAGCGTCGCCCGCGCCAGATGCGCCTGGGTTGTGCCGCGGGTCAGCCCGAAGATCGCCCCGCGGGCTTTGTCATCCCAATACGGAGCGCCCAGTCCGACAAAGGCCGGAACGACAATCACGCCCTCGCTGCTGTCCACCGAGGTGGCCAAGGCTTCGCTTTCCGCGGCTGTTCGGATCATTTTCAAGCCATCGCGCAGCCACTGAATCGCACTGCCGGCGACAAAGATACTGCCTTCCAGAGCGTAGCTGACTTTCCCATTTACACCCCAGGCCAGCGTCGTGACTAAACCATGCCGGGAAACCACCGGCTGTTCACCGGTGTTCATCAACAGGAAGCAGCCGGTTCCATACGTGTTTTTAGCCATGCCTTCCTCAAAGCAGCCCTGCCCGAACAGCGCGGCCTGCTGATCCCCAGCAACCCCCGCCACTGGGACTTCCCGGTTGAAAAAATGCACCGGTGCTGTCATCGCGACGATTTGACTGGAAGGCTGTACCTGCGGCAGCATCTTGGCTGGAATATCTAATTTTGCCAAAATTTCCGCATCCCATTTCAGATCGAAAATATTGTACATCATCGTTCGCGAAGCGTTGGAATAATCCGTACTGTGACAACGGCCTTCGCTTAATTTCCAAACCAGCCAGGTGTCAATCGTGCCCATCAGCAGTTCGCCGTTTTCCGCCCGCTGACGTGCCCCCGGCACATGATCAAGAATCCACTTCACTTTTGTCGCTGAAAAATACGGATCGATCACCAGCCCGGTCTTCGCCCGGATCCACTCTTCTAAGCCTTCCGCTTTCAGCTGATCACAGATTTTATCCGTTTGGCGTGACTGCCATACGATCGCATGATAAATCGGCAGACCGGTCTGCTTATCCCAGACAACCGTTGTTTCACGCTGATTGGTAATGCCGATCCCTTCCACCTGCGCCGGATCAATGCCGCTGGCCATGACGACCTCGGCCATCACTGCCAGAACACTCAGCCAGATTTCTGTCGCATCATGTTCAACCCAGCCGGGTTTGGGAAAATACTGCGTGAATTCTTTCTGCGCCTGAGCACGGATCTGACACGCATGATCAAATAAAATCGCCCGGGTGCTGGTCGTTCCCTGGTCGATCGCCAGAATATATTTTTCCATCAATTCCACCTTCGTTTCTTGTATAAGTTTACCTTGAAACCGCTGTCATTGCAACACAAGCTCAATTGAAAAGACCGCCCAGTTCATCCAGAACCGAACGATCTTCATGTTTGCCTCTTGGCTTTTCCCATTCCTCAATAGCGGATTTTATTGTGCACCAGCCGGCCCAAAATCTGTACTCTGCGGTCCATGACGTCCTTTAACGGTACGACAATCGGTTCATACGCGTCATTTTCCGGCTGCAGAATCATATCTCCGTCTTTATAAAAGACCCGCTTCAGCGTCACTTCATCATTTTCCAGCAGCACCACCGCGATCTGACCGTTATCGACAGAATTCTGCCGGTGGATATAAACACGGTCGCCTTCCTCAATCCGGGCATTCTTCATCGAATCCCCGACAACGTCCAGATAGAAATACTCGCCGCCTTTTGCTTCATCCGGACTGACCCATTCATAATCTTCAACGATCTGTTCCGCGAAATGATCATAGCCTGCTTTGACACTGCCCAAAACCGGTACCCGCACGCCGGACATTTCATCGCGCGTCAGATCCTGATTGATCAGCCGCTCAATCGTCAGATTGAAGAAATCCGCCAGCTGCTGCAGGATGCTCATCTTCGGCATCGAAGTGCCGTCTTCCCATTTCTGAATGGTTGTAAATGATTTATAACCGAATTTTTCTGCCAGGTCATTCTGTGTAATATGATACTTTTTTCTGAGATATCTCAGATTTTCCTTAAAATACATCGGAATCACCACCTTGGATTCATTGTAACGGAATCTTCCTGTTTTTTCAACGGCTTATCGGAACTTTTTTCAAGTATTCCAGGTTTATCCTTTAAATTTGTTCATGTAAGTCTTGATATTGAATAGTTTTCAAGTAAAATAAGAAACAGAGAGGAGCGATATTTTCATGGAAAAGCAGTATGTACGAGTCAATGGAAACTGGGAAGAGGACGGCAGTTTTATCCCGTTGTTTATTCTTTGGGAAAATGGATTAAAATATAAGATAGAGAAGATCGTTCAGCGTTGTCCTGCGGCTTCCCTGAAAAGCGGCGGCGCCGGCCTGCGCTACACCTGTCTGTTTTCCCAGGGACAGCGGCGGTACCTGTACTTTTGCGAAAATCGCTGGTTTATTGAGAAATGAGGATGAAATCATGTGCGGACGTTATTTATTTTTTGATCAGAACAATGCGCGGATTCGTTCGCTGCTGGCGCTGCTTGAAATGCAGCTCGGCGAAGAACAGCTTTCAGAACTGAGCTTGGGCGAGGTTTTTCCCTCTCAGCTCACGCCGGTCTGCTTTCTGTCCGAACAGGCAGCTGAACTGACGCCGACCCCGATGCGCTGGGGGTTTTCCCATCCGACGCAAAAAAGGCTGGTGATCAACGCCCGCTCTGAAACAGCACCGCGCTCGCGGATGTTCGGCGAAAGTCTGCGCCATCGCCGCTGTGTCATCTGTGCCAGCGGCTACTATGAATGGGAAAAGCCCAGCCGCAGGAAAATGCTGTTTACGATGCCGGACCAGACTCTGCTGTGCATGGCGGGTTTCTATCATGAAGAAGCGGATGGTCCGCATTTTGTCATCATGACCCGCCCTGCTTTGCCTGAACTGGAATCCATTCACGACCGCATGCCGGTAATTTTAAGCGAGGAAAATGCCCTGCGCTATTGCCGGGGTGAAGATCGTCTGCACTGCGTCAGCAAGCTGCAGGTCAGTCCGGCCGGATAAGCCAACAGGCTGCAGAAATAAAGGAACAAAGGATGTCTGCACAAAGCGAACTTCCATCCACAAAATGAAAAGGGGTGCTGATTTCAATCGATCGGCACCCTGTTCATTTTCTTTTTCGCTTGCAGCTTAATTCTACTTTGTTCGCTTACAGATCAAACAGCTGATCATGATAAGCGATTTTCAAATGTTCATAGGCTTTCGGCGTGGCAACCCGACCCCGGGAAGTCCGATTGATAAACCCGATTTGAATCAAATACGGCTCGTACACATCTTCCAGCGTCATCGGTTCTTCTGAAATGCTGGAAGCCAGCGCTTCCAGACCGACCGGTCCGCCGCGGAAACGTTCGATAATGCCCCGCAGATAGCGAATATCCACATCATCCAGTCCCAGCGAATCAACACGCAGCCGATCCAGAGCGGTTTGGGCGACCTCCAGCGAGATCACGCCATGATTGAGAACCTGCGCAAAATCGCGCACCCGTCTGAGCAGCCGGTTGGCAATTCGCGGTGTCCCGCGCGAACGCTTGGCAATCTCCCGCACTGCTTCCGGCGCCGCTTCCACATTGAGCACACGGGAAGTCCGCGATACAATCTGGGAAAGCTGATCTTCATCATAATATTCCAGCTTGTTGACGATCCCAAACCGATCGCGCAGCGGAGCGGTCAGATCTCCAGCTCGTGTCGTAGCTCCGACTAAGGTAAACGGCGGCAAATCCAAACGGATTGAACGCACGCCAGAGTCCTTGCCGACTACGATATCAATGCAGAAATCTTCCATCGCCGGATACAGCACTTCTTCCACCATTTTCGGAAGCCGATGAATTTCATCAATAAACAGGACGTCGCCCGGTTCCAGCGTCGATAAAATCGCAGCCAGATCGCCGCTGCGCTCAATACTTGGACCGCTGGCCGTACGCACCTTGCCGCCCATTTCATTAGCCAGAATATAGGCCAATGTCGTTTTGCCTAATCCCGGAGGCCCGTACAGCAGAACATGATCCAACGTTTCATTGCGCTGCAAAGCGGCCTGGATAAAGACTTTTAAATTCTCTTTTAAACCGGTCTGGCCGATATAGTCTGCCAGCCGCTGCGGGCGCAGTGATGATTCATCTTCCCCGGCTTCCGGCAAGGCGGAAAGCAGCCGTTCCTCATCCATCCGTTATCCTCCTCTTTTCCGCTGCAGCAGATGCTGCAGACCTAGCTTTACATATTCGTCGGTCGTCTTATCCGGATGCTCGCGCATGATTTTAGACAAGCCGCTTAATTCGTTCTGTTTGTATCCCAGAGCTTTGAGCGCTTCCAATGCATCTTCGATCGCCTGGCTGGCAGTCCCCTCGTTCGTTTCTTCCCGGACAAGCTTGCCTTTGAGATCAAGGATGATCTGCGAGGCTGTCTTGGCCCCGATTCCCGGCATTTTCTTCAGCGCCGCAACATCGCCCTGTTCAATCATCTGCACCATCTGCTGGTAGGTAGCCGCCGCCAACATATTCATCGCCGTCTTCGGTCCCAATCCCTTTACTGAGATCAACTTGACGAAAAGATCCTGTTCATCCATAGATAAAAATCCAAACAAGCTGAATTCATCTTCACGGACGTGCTGATATGTAAAAACGCGGACTTCCTGGTTTAATCTTACCGTTTCCGGGCGGGAAAAGAACACTTTATATCCGACGCCCTGGTTCTCGATGATGATCCAATCCAAACCCACGGCAAATACCGTTCCCTTAATCATTGCTATCATGTTATCACCTGCCGTTTATTTTACCATAATTTCATGCCGCACACCATACGTTTATCCATCGGCGCTGCAATTCCACCGCTGCCCTTATTCTGCCTTTTTAGATCCTACGTACTCAAGCAGCAAGTCAAAGCCAAGATCAAGCTAGCGATCAAGCTTCCGGCCGCCAAGCTTTTCTATTTAAATCCGCTTGGAAGAATGCTGAAACTTATGATTTTTTACGCAGATTGAAAATATGGCGAAAACAAAAAGTCAACAACCGAAATGTTTTACAGCCAGCGAACAAAAGCAGTTTTATCCAAATCATTAAATCCGGCGTTCCGATAAAAATTCAGTGTTTCTTGCCTTTTTGAGCCGGTGGTCAACAGAACTTTATAGCAATTCTGAACTTGGGCTATCCGCACTGCTTCCCCAAGACATTGCCCAGCCAGCCCCTGCTTGCGATATGCCGGCAGGGTGACGACGTTTTCGATGAATCCATAAGGACGCAGATCATGCGTCAAATTCAAAATCACGGTCAGCGTGCATGTCGAAACCACCTGATCTGCCGTTTGGGCGAGGATGATCGAGGTCCGGCTATCGTTAAGGAGCGTTTGCCAGCAACATGCCAGCTTATCCCGATCCTGAGGGATTGGATTGTCGCCTAAATATGTATACAGGGTTAATAACGCCTGCAGATCTGTTTTCTGTACCAGCCGTAAAATCGTCATGAACTCAGCTCCTCTCTGATCAAAGGAAAAGAGGCGCAATGCACCTCTGATTGATTATTCAACAAAAGCAAATTGGTAATCCTGAATAAATACCAGATCGCCGTCTTCTGCTCCTTTCTGCCGCAGGGCTTCATCGACCCCCAGCTTGCGCAGCGACTGGGCAAAGCGGTACACCTGGGATTCCACTTCAAAGTCCGTCATCTTGAACAGCTTTTCGACCTTCGGGCCTTCCAAACGCCACTGATGGTTGCCCAGATTCGTAACGGTGAAATCCGGAGCCTTCGGTACAAATTTATACAAGACGCCCTCTTCGGTTTCCGTTTCTCCCGTCATTGGGAATTCCGGTGTTGTTTCCAGCAAGTCAGCAACTTTGTAAAGCACTTCATCCAGACCCTCTGCGATCAAAGTAATGACCGGATAGACAGGCACTTGAGGATAGGCTTCTTTAAATCGTTTTAGGTTGTCTTCCGCACCCTCCAGATCCATCTTATTCGCCAATACAATCTGCGGCCGTTCCATTAACCGCAGCTCATATTGTTCTAATTCCTTGTTGATGATCCGGTAATCCTCCAACGGATCCCGACCGTCGTTGGCGCCCATGTCTACGACGTGAACGATAACCCGGCAGCGTTCAATATGCCGCAGAAACTGATGTCCCAGTCCTTTGCCTTCACTGGCGCCCTCGATCAGACCCGGCAGATCGGCCATGACAAACGAACGGCCGTCAGGAACCTGAACCATTCCCAGATTCGGCGTAATCGTCGTAAACGGATAATCCGCAATTTCCGGACGGGCTTTGGAAACGACTGATAACAAGGTTGATTTCCCTACTGAAGGAAACCCCACCAGTCCTACATCAGCCAACAATTTCAATTCGACCTGAATTTCTTTGGCTTCGCCATTTTCTCCCTGCTCACAATATTCCGGCGCCGAATTGCGGGCTGAAGCAAAATGCCAGTTGCCCCGGCCGCCTTTGCCACCTTTGGCAATGACCGCCTGTTGTCCGGGTTTGGTTAAATCGGCGATCAGTCCGCCTGTCGCCAGATCCTTGACCAGCGTTCCTAACGGCACCTTGACGATCACATCGTCGCCATCTGCGCCGTGCATCTTCTTCGGTTTTCCAACCCCTCCGTTGCCGGCTACGAGCTGTTTGGAATAGCGCAGATCCAGCAATGTTGATTTGTTGCTGTCAGCTTCAAAAATAATATCGCCGCCATCTCCGCCATCTCCGCCAGCTGGCCCTCCTAACGGAACATATTTCTCACGCCGGAAAGCAACTAAGCCGTTGCCGCCGTTACCGGCTTTCAATTTCATTTTAACACGATCTATAAACATGGAAAACGCCTCCTTTCTTCTTAGAATAACCTTGATCGTTATGCCTCAAACAAAAATCCCCAACCGGGGATTTTGTTGACTTACGCTGCAGGATAAACAGAAACTCTCTTCTTATCCTTGCCTACGCGTTCAAATTTTACAGTTCCGTCGACTTTTGCGAATAAGGTATCATCGCCGCCGCGTCCGACATTCACACCCGGATGAATCTTTGTGCCGCGCTGACGGTATAAGATTGAACCCGCTGTCGCAAACTGTCCGTCCGCTTTCTTAGCTCCCAGTCTTTTCGATTGAGAATCACGGCCGTTCTTTGTAGAACCGACACCCTTTTTGGAAGCGAACAACTGAATGTTCAATACTAACTTCATGGCTTACACCTCCTGTTTTTTAAGTTTTATAAATTCTGGATAACTCTCTGCAATGGTTTGCAGCTGAATCCAGGCTGTTCGGAGAATCAGCTGAGTCTTCGGATCCTCGGGATTTAAAACCCGAATTTTCAAAAACCCTTCCCGTGTTTCCGTTTGAAACGTCCCGGGAGCCAATTCATCCAGAGCATTATTGGTTCCGATCGTAATGCAGCTGACGCCGGCACAGACAAGATCCTGTCCCATTTCGGCGTAGCCTGCATGACCCTCCGCCAGCAAGGTTTCCACCTTTCCCTGACGTTCAGTCATCTTGATCCGAATCATAAAGTCTTAAGCTTCGATGGCTTCAACGGTCAGCTTCGTATACGGCTGTCTGTGACCCTGTTTGCGGTGAGAAGAACCGTCCTTGGCTTTGTACTTGAAGACCGTGATCTTCTTTTCCTTGCCCTGCTTCTCAACTTTGCAGGTTACCTTAGCACCTTTGACATACGGCGTACCGATTTTTGTTGTTCTGTTGGCATAAAGCACAACGGTGTTGAAGACTACTTCTTCACCCGGCTGAACGTCCAGCTTTTCTACGAAAATAGACTGGCCGACTTCAACGCGCAGCTGCTTTCCGCCTGTTTCAATTACTGCGTACATGACTTGCACCTCCGTTCATTTATTCATGTATTTCTGAAAGAGACTCGCCAACGCAGGGGACAAGCTTTTGTCTTAAAGCCCTGTTATGAGCGGTTGCAGCCATCAGAGGGGCATACAACGTGATAATAATAGCACAACGGCCTTTTCCAGTCAATGTAATTTTACCGATCCAACCGCTGATTTTCAAGTTTTTTTTACTGTTGATTGACCTTTCAGGCCCGCCTTCCGGGACAGACGTTCGGGAAAGTGAACCTAATGACCCAGCCGATGGATTAACTGCGGCAGCATCAATTCAAAATTAACGCCATACTTTTTCTGCTGATCATGCTCCATCGTTTCGCGTATACAGGATACGGTGTAATCCGCCGCAATCTCAAGCGCTTCCTGCAGACTTTTTCCCAGAGTCAATGCGCCGACAGTCGTGCTGGAGAAAATATCGCCGGTGCCATGGTAGCTGACCGGGATGCTCTCATGAACATACGCGATTCTTTCCCCGGTTTTCATATCCAGTCCAACAACGCCGGTTTTTCCCGGCTGGAATGCAACGCCAGTTAACACCACCGCTTGTTTGGTTCCCAACGCCGCCAGCTTGTTCAGCAAGGCCTCAATATAAGCTTCATCATAATCCTTTCGATATTGTGTTCCGGTCAGAAAACAGGCCTCGGTTAAATTCGGAACAATGATATCCGCCTTGGCGCACAGTCGGGCCATCTGATGAGCAAAGTCCAGATCAAACAACGGATACAGCCTGCCATTATCCGCCATCACCGGATCGACAAAAATCAGATTCTCTTCCGTTTTAAACTGATCAAAAAAATCAGAAATCAGCTCGATTTGGCGTTTCGATCCCAGATAGCCTGTATAAATCGCCGCAAAATCCAGCTTTTCCTGCTTCCAATGCTGAGCAATCGGCTGAATTTCATCCGTTAGGTCATGAAACGTATAGTTCTGAAACATCGTATGGGTCGACAGCACTGCTGTCGGAATGATCGCCGTTTCCACACCCATCGCGGAAAGGATCGGCAGCGCCACCGTCAGCGAGCATTTCCCGACGCAGGATATATCCTGAATGGTCACAATTCGCTTCATATTTCTCGTCCTCCTTGAAGTCTGACGACTCTAAAAAGATTATAAACATCCGGCAGACCAAACACAAGCTTCTGCCTGCCCAATCTGCTTCTTTTTCTTGCTGCTGAAGGTGGATCAGGAATCAAAAGGAGGTATGGAAAGAGTTCGTATCCAATGGCAGTAAGAGTTTGACTTGCAGCATTATCAAAACAAGAAAACTGCCCTGATGCAAAATCAAGGCAGTCTTTTTTCATCTAAGGTTCGTCCGGTTTAACGCGGCAAAGCTGCTTCTTTCAGCAGCTGCGGCTGGCGATACACCTGCAGAGCACTGTACGCCATCGCTTTGATCGCCGTATGCAGCGAATGATCCGCATTAACGCCATGCACATAAGCCAGGAAATCTTCGTTGTGAGCATAGACCGGCGGACAGGCACCAGTTTCGATTTCACAGTAAACCGTTGGGCAGACATGGGAAACGTTGCCGATATCGGTGGAGCCGGAAGCTTCGTTGGATTCAGGAACAAAGTTCGTTACCCCTAGCGCTTCCAGATTTTCTTTTAACAACTTCCGCAGCGGTTCACTGTAAACCAGATCATCATAGGAATTTTCAAAATTGTGAACATTCAGGGACGCCCCTGTCATCAGCGCCGCGCCTTTGGCACAGTTGATGATCCGCTCAGTTAAGGTTTCCAGCGTTTCGCGGGTCTTAGCCCGGATATAAAACTGACAGGATGCCGTTTCCGGTACGATGTTAGCAGCTGCTCCGCCGTTGGTCACAATCCCATGCACCCGCGCATCGTTGGGCATGTGCTGACGCAGGGCATTGATGCCCGCAAAAGTCAGCTGCACGGCATCCAGCGCATTGATGCCCAAATGCGGATACGCTGCCGCATGCGCGGCCTTGCCGACAAAATCAAACTGCAGCGAATCCATGGCCAGCGAAACGACATGAATATTGTTTTCAGCCCCCAAGTGCATCTGAAAGACCGCATCGATATCATCAAAGCAGCCGGCTTCTACCAGATCGCATTTTCCCCCCAGCGTTTCCTCGGCAGGGGTTCCGATCAGCACAATCGAACCGCTGAACTGCTCCTTAAACTGCGCTAACAGCACCGCAGCGCCCAGCGTCGAGGCCGCGATCCAGTTATGCCCGCAGGCATGCGCCTTCTGATCATGGTCAGGGCCATAGCCCGGCAGCGCGTCATATTCTGCCAAAAAAGCAATCTTCGGACCTTCCCCACAGTTCAGTTCAGCCCGAAATGCAGTGTCCAGCCCACCATACGGCCGCGTAACCGCAAAGCCATAGCCGCGCATCAGCTCACACAGATAATCAGCCGACCAGACTTCTTCACATCCCAGTTCCGGATGGGCGTAGATTGCTTCCCGCACAGCTTCAAACTGGGCAGCCATCTCATTTTCCCTAGCGTAAAGCGCTTCGCGCAGAACATCTAAATTCATTTCCATTGAGTGCACCTCCTGTTGTTAATAGCCGATCAGAACAGCGCCGATCAGCAGAACAATTTCTGCGGCAAACAACAAGCCGAACAGCGGCGTTACAAACTTATACCACTTGTTAACCGGCAGTCCCATAATACCGCACATCATGAAGACCGAAGTCGGCCAGAAAATATTCGAGAAGCCATCGCCGAACTGGAAAGCCAGCACAGCAATCTGGCGGCTTAACCCAACCATTTCGGATACCGGCGCCAAAATCGGCATCGTGACCACGGCCTGTCCGCCGCCGGACGGAATAAAGAAATTAATGATATTCTGCACAAACAACATGCCTAGTGCGCTGGCAATCCCCTGAAACTGCGCCAATCCCGTTGAAAGCCAGTAGACAATCGTGTCGATGATATGCGCATTGTCCATAATAACGGGAATTGCCCGGCTTAAACCAACGATCAGCGCCCCAAACATCATATCCTTCGCCGCTTCAATAAAATACTGCGCAATCTGACTTGGCGTAAAACGGGAGATTAAACCGATCACGATCATCATAATAATAAACAGAGCGGCGATTTCATTGATATACCATCCCAGCTGGATCGTACCGATCAATAGCATCACAACCGTGAAGATAAAGCATAAACCGGAAATTTTCTGCGTCATTGTGAAGTCGCGCTTCATCAGCTCTTCCTTCGTGCCCACTTCGCGGAAGTTCAGCTGTTCGCCCGCTAAAATGGATGTTTCCGGGTGCTTTCTGACTTTTTCCGCGTACCGCCAGACATAGAGAATTGAGATTCCCATGAAAACAAAAAAACAGAGGACCCGATAACCTAAACCGGAAAACAGCGGAACCTGGGAAACTTCCTGCGCAATGCCGATCGTAAACGGGTTGATCGTCGCCGCCGCAAACCCGACGGCCACCGCAATGTAGACAATCGAACCGCCGACGATGGCGTCAAAGCCCAAGGCAATTGCAATGGAAATGAAAATTGGAAGCAAACCGTAGGTTTCTTCAAACAGCCCGATCGTTGAACCCAAAACACCAAACGCGATCATGCAGATCGGAATCAGAAGATGCACGCGCGTCCCAATCTTACGCAGAACCGCGCCGACCACGGCGTCAAAAGTTCCATTCTTCAACAGCATATAAACAAACGCATAGGCAAAGACGATGAAGAAAATAATCTGAGCCCCGTCAATAAAGCCTAACTGAATCGAAGTGAAAATTTCAAATAAGCTGCAGCCGGTTTTCGGCAGATAATGAAAAGAATCGGCAACAACGACCATTTTTCCGCTGGCTTCATCCAGCACACGGGTAAATTCTCCGGCCGGAACAACGTTGGCCAACAGCGCTGTAAGCAGCACCATGCCGAAGATAATAACGTAGGTATGGGGCATTTTGAATGATTTGGCAGTTTTTCTGCGCATACAATTTCCTCCTTGAATAAAAAAATCTTTACATCCTAAAACATGTAAAGATCAATGGAAATCATCATTCATCCCTATATGCCTTAAGATAGTGCTCCTTTGTAAAATGGCATTTTTTACAAAGACAGTGACCTACCTGTTTGATAGGCCCCCAGCCGTTTCTGCGACAAAACGGCTTCGGCGGATCATCCTTTCCGGCAGACGTCTATGGCTTTCGGCCTCAGTCTGCGTACTCTTAATCTCCGCACCTCTAGCTGTGATGATTCACAAGCACGTTTAGATTATCACATTCCCCTTGTGTTTTCAACCAGCGAATGCAGGAAAAACGCGAAAAAAGGATCAAAAAAGGAAAATTCATTCAAATTTCCCAATTCTTAGATCCATTCTGTTTAAAAACTAGATTTCTGAATCCTCGTCCAGCTGTAGCATCGCATATAAAATCTGACGAAATGGCCGGGCATGATACGTAAACCGCTGCAGCCGATCCGCATAGCGCATGGCATAGCTGTTAAGCAGACAGTGGATAATATTAGCTTGAGTTACGGCTTCCTGTTCGCTTTGCGAAGGGATATGGCGCTGAATTTGCCGCTGGATCTCAATCCGATAGCGCATCGACCATTCTGCGATCTGCGGAAAGCTTTCAACCCGATGCGAACTGATCAGCGAAGTCTGTGTGGAGTATAACGCTGCCGTGATCGGATCCTGGGCAAACTTCTCATTTTCGCTCATTAAGATATCCAGAAAGGCTTTCAGATGATCAATCTGCGAAACTTTTTCTAAAGTCTGACGAATATTATTAGCCGCATACTCATCCCAGATTTCGACAAAGATTTCCTCCTTGCACGAAAAGTGGCGGTAAAAGGAACCGACAGCCACACCGGCTCGCTCCGTTATTTCCTGAATTCCTGTCTGTTCGTAGCCTTTTTCCAAAAACAGCGCCAGCGCCTGTTCTTTCAGCTGCTGGTGCGTCGTGCTGTAACGGGCAGATCGCGGCATACTATCCCTCTTTTCTGAGCTTAACTATAGCTCAGCGAATTCTGCGTGTCAACCGCTGCGAAGATTTCAGAAATCAAATGTGAACTAAATTCACATTTATCTTGATAATCTATGCACAAGACGATATAATGAAATTACAAAATGTGAATCACATTCACAGAAAGGAGAATTATTCTTATGTCCAATTTATTCCCTATCCTCACCTCCCCCGGCAAGATCGGTTCGCTTGAACTGAAAAACCGCATCGTTCTGCCGCCTATGGGCACCGACGCCGGAAAAGACGGGTTTGTCACCGACGCCATCGTCAACCGGTATGCCGAAAACGCCAAAGGCGGCACCGGCCTGATCATTACCGAAGTCACCTGTGTCGATCCTCCGTTAGGCATCAATACCGCGCAATACATTGCCCTCAGCGACGACAAGTATATTCCGGGATTCCGCCGGATCACCGATGTGATTCACAAATATGGTTCAAAATGCGCGATACAGCTCAGCCATGCTGGCCGCGGGGCAAATCTGGATGTCCTGCATCAGCTTCATCAGCCGGCGGTTGCCCCTTCTGCCGTTGCCATGCCGTACAGCTTTCTGACCGGTCTGACCGGAGAAACGCCGCGGGCCTTTGAGCACGATGAAATCGTGGCTCTGGAAGATAAATTTGCCGATGCGGCCTATCGGGCAAAGCAGGCTGGCTATGACGCTGTCGAAGTGCATGGCGCCGGTTACTATTTAGTCGCGCAGTTTTTCTCAGCCACGGCGAATTTAAGGACTGACGAATACGGTGGAAATGCTTTCAACCGCGCCCGCTTCGCGTGCAATATTATCCGCAAAATCAAAGCCCGGTGCGGTGCGGATTTCCCAGTGCTGATCAAAATGAATGTGGTTGACGGCGGCTTAAACGGCGGCGTCAGCGTTATGGACGGCTTGCTGAACTGTTATTTAGTCCAGCAGGCCGGAGCCGATGCGATTGAAGTCATCGCCTGTGACTGGAGCGATGTCGCAACGCTGAAAGATATTCCCGCCGGCGGCCAGGCGAAAGGCATGACTTTCCCGCTAGCTGGAATGATCCGCAAAGCAACGATCGCGGAAAATGAAGACCGCCCGAATCTGGAAGGCCGCGGTGTTCCGGCCATTACCCTTCCCCTGATTTCCGGCGGCCGGACTTATGATCCAGAACTGGCTGAAGGCGCCCTGACGCAGGGCCTATGCGATTTCATCCATATGGGCCGGGGATTGTTGACTGAACCGAATCGTCCGAACATGATCATGGAAGGAACTTGGAAATATGCCCGGCCATGTATCGGCTGCCAGAAATGCATGGACAATCAGCTGCATCATGACGGCGAACTGATCTGCAGCGGCAACGCCGTATTCGGTCACGATGACAACGATGCTTCCCTTCCGGCAGCTAAAAAGATCAAAAATGTCATGGTGGTTGGCGGCGGCCCGGCCGGTATTGAAGCCGCCCGCGTCGCAGCGATCCGCGGTCATCATGTCACAGTTTATGAAGCGACCGACCGTTTGGGTGGCCAGCTGATCCCGGCCATCGTTCCGCCTTACAAACAAAATTTAGCTGATTATATTCCTTATATGGAAGTCCAGGCTGAATACCGCGGCTTTACAGTAGCGCTGAATCATCCGATTACCCGCGAGGAAGTGGCGCGCTTAAAGCCGGACACCGTCATTGTTGCGACCGGCGTTCTGCCTGCGGCTCTGCCGATTCCAGGTTTTGACAAGCCGTCTGTTATGAATGCCAAGGAAGCCTTGATGGGAAAGCCGACAGGCGAAAATATTGTGATCCTCGGCGGCGGCACGGTCGGCTGTGAAACGGCGGAATGGATGCTGGAGGCAGGAAAAAATGTGACGATTGTTGAAATGAGCGATCAGTTAATGGGAAAGATGGTTGAAACGACCCGCTTCATTCTCAAAGCCCATCTGCGCGATCTGAACTGCAATACGCTGCTGAATACGCGGTGTGTCGAAATTCAGGATCAGGCGGTTGTCATTGAGTCCGATCAAGGCCGTCAGACACTTCCGGCAGACAATGTCATCATTGCCGTAGGAGATCGCCCTAATGCCCTTCTTGCGGATCAAATTCAGGATCTGTGTGATGAAGTCATTACGATCGGCGATGCGCAAGGCATCGGCAGCGTCCTGGAAGCGGTCAGAACCGGCTATGTCGCGGGTAAGACAATTTAATGAATGCGTTTTAAACTAAAAAAGGAGATGCGCGTCTCCTTTTTCTTTACTTTCTTTTTTATCTGGTCTTATGCCTGAATTCGTTTTTGTGAATCGCGATGGAAACAGAATGCCGTCAATCTGTCAGCCTGACATGCAGCACCTGCTCAAAAGCCGGATCCTTTGCCGTCAGTCCAAAGTCGGATTGATCCAGCAGAGATTCGATTTCTTCTGCCAGTGGAGCAGACAGCTTCTGCCGAATTTGGGTTAACAGGGCTGCGGTCGTCTTTTCCGGCAGCTCGGCGAGCAAATACAACAGCTGATCAACAACCTCCACGCCATGCCGCAAAGCCAAGCTCAGAAACAACGCTGTTCCTTTAATATGAACGCTTTGCGCATTGTTTTTCAGGTCCGGCGTGCGGATAGGTGAAACCTGCGCGTAAAGAGCAAGCAGCCGATTCAATTTCTGCTTCAGCAGAGCTTGTCGATTCTGCTTCATTAAATAGCGCAGGCAGGCCCATTCTGCCCCGGTTTCATTCAGCCAGTCCTCCCATGATGAAATATCCGCGCCGGTAAACCAGAGATGACCGAATTCATGCGCCATGATACCGATCATCTGCTGGATATGCAATTCATCATACTCCTTTCCAGGCAGAATCCGCGTATAAAAAGTCCAGTCGCCGCGCTGAAAAGCACCGGAATTGCCATCGTCGGCAAGATTGAAAGAGATCATTTTCCGCTTCGGTAAACAACGGCTGCCGTAGGCCTGCTGGTAGTCGGCTAAGATCTGTTCTACTTCATTGAGCATCGTGGAAACCAACGCTGTTTCGGAGGCATCAAAATAAGTAAACTGAGCCACATTATTTTCCTGCACGCGCCGAATTGCCGGATCCATGATGACAAAGTGGCCGGGATCTTTAGCCAAACCCTGACTTCGCCAGCCCTGGATTGTTTCGTCCCATTTTCCTTCCAGCATGACATGACCGGGCCGGCCTTGATAGACAAGTAGAAAAGGAATCATGGAAAAGTTTCGCTGCTGAGGGAAATAGACGGAATAGAAATTCATCGCCAGTAATCCTGATTGGTGAACATTCGCCCACCCTTCAGCCTGGCCATGATAACAGAGAAGCACTTCGCCGGCCTGATCCAGCCGCGGTGTAATTTGATGCGCATTTGCCCGAAACAATAATTTTTCTGATTCTGAAACCGTAAAAGGAATGGGTTCATTTTGCTTGGAGAGGGTATCGATAAGCATTTGATCCGACAGCCAGAAACTTTCATCTTTCTCCAAGAACATCTGACATTGATATGTGAGCTGAGCATTTTGTTCTTGGATCCAAAGCTGATTGATTTTCATATTGATCTTCCTTTCCCATTGAAGTTATCTCCACTTTATCATACACTATTCAGTTTTACAACATAGTGTAAGATCATTTCATCGCTTTTTATAGATGAATGAAAAAAAGCCAAGATCCCTTGACTCTCTTTCTTTACACTTATCCTCTCAGAAATCAAAATAACGGACTGCGTTATCATAGCAAATATCCTGAACCATCTTTTTGAAAGCGGGCAGAACCGGCTATGTCGCAGGCAAGACAGCTTCAGCGGATCGTCCTTTACAACAGATATCTATGGCTTTCTGCCTCAGTCTGTGTACGCTTAATCTCCGCGTCTCTAGCTGTGATGATTCCTAAGCATCTTTAGGTTATCACATTTTCCTTTTGCATTTAACCAGCAAAAAAGAAAAGACTGTGATAAAATTGACATAAATACCTCGCCAATATACCACAGCCTACTTAGATTATTTTCTTGGTAGTTTTAAGAGATTATCTTGTGTTGTTGAATTCGCCTCTGATGCCACATATTTTTCACCATATTTACTTAACTTAGGGACTACGTAAGGATATGGATAAATATTGGCAGCAATTGTTTTGGGATAGAGCTTTAGAAAATCATAAATTTTTTCTTTAGCATACCATTCATTAGAAATACGTAATTCAGAAATTTCAAGCAAGCTTTCTGAATATTCACAACCTTTCCTCATACGAATCGCATCAATATATTTCATACTCTTTCTCCTTTCTAATTAAGAAAGGTTTTTACATAAATTTCTTCCTTGATCTCTCTGAACACCTATGATAAAGTTAATTGGGTGCTAACTTTATCATGTTAGAGAGATCAGGATTAGTCTTTATGTCTAATCCTTTTCTTTATGGCTATATTATAGATCTATTAAACACGCTTGTCAATTCAGTTAAAGATTTATATAGTACTGAGTTTAGTTGTTATTTATCTTGCCTTTCTATCTACCTCTTTGTATAATACTTCTTGTCAAGCAATCTGCTTGTGGATTTAAAGAGTTATAGATTTATATTTATTGTTCCAAAAAGAGGATAGAGGCCATAACAAGCACTTACTTGCTGTTATGGCCTCTATCTTTTTAGAAATCAAAATAACGGACTGCGTTATCATAGCAAATATCCTGAACCATCTTTTCCAGCAAAGCCCAATCCTGTAGCGCTTCACCATTCTCCACCCAAGTTCCCAACTTGTTGCATAAGATTCTGCGGAAATATTCATGCCTTGGAAATGACAGGAAGCTGCGGGAATCCGTCAGCATGCCGACAAACCGCGATAACAAGCCAACCTCAGCCAGCGTATCCAGCTGTTTTTCCATCCCGCGTTTCTGATCACAGAACCACCATGCCGAACCCAATTGAATCTTTCCGGGAATTATTCCATCCTGAAAATTACCGGCTGCCGTAGCCAGAACTTCATAATCCTTGGAATTCAAACTATACAGGATCAGCTTCGGAACACCCTGCGATTGTTCCATCGCATCGAGCAGCGCATTGAGCTGAGCGGCAATCATCGGATCATCCGTACTGTCATAACCGGTATCCGCACCCAGTGTTTTGAACATTCGGGTATTGTTGTTGCGCAGTGCTCCGATATGCAGCTGCATCGCCCAGCCGCGCTGCACATATTCTCCGGCTAAAAAGATAAGAATAGCCCCACGATATTGCCGCAGCTGCAGTGAAGTCAGAGGCTGTCCGGCTTTTTTCAAATCGAGGATTTCCTGAATTTCCTGATCCTTTGCCGAAGCATAAAAGTTTCCATCCAGCGCATGATCGCTCAGGCGGCATCCGTGCTGACCAAAAACATCCATTCGCTTTTTTAAGGCGGTTTTTAATCCTGACCACTGGCCGCAGTATTCACTCGTCAGGGCTTCCAGCCTGCCGATATAATCCAAATAATCAGGCTTATCCAAATTCAGCACGGGATCCGGCCGGAATGCCGGCAGCACACGAATCTCAAAATCATCCTTCAATCCACGATGCCAGTGCAGGTCATCCAGCGGATCGTCTGTTGTACAAAGGGTTTTCACATTCATCTTCCGCAGCAGATTGCGAGTTGAATACGCCGGTGTCTGAAGCAGCGCCTGAGTCTGTTGCCAAATTGCATCTGCATTTTCCGGACAGATCAAAGCGTCGATTCCAAAATATCGTTTTAATTCCAAATGCGTCCAATGATAAAGTGGATTGCCAATTAAATCTGGCATCGTTGCGCACCAGGCGTCAAATTTCTCACGATTACTGGCCTTACCGGTAATCTTTTCTTCATTCACACCGTCCGCCCGCATTGCCCGCCATTTATAATGATCGCGCCCCAGCCACACTTCAGCGATATTGGAATAGCATCGATCCTCATAGATGACCTGAGGTTCCAGATGATTGTGATAATCGAGGATCGGCATCTTCTGCGCCGCCTCATGATACAATCGCTTCGCTGTTTCATTCTGCAGTAAAAAATCTTCATCCATAAATTTTTTCATCTGTCTCACTCCGCTCTTTCTTCCAGTATACCGCATTTTATAAATGGAAGCATAAGGAATCTGCATACTGACCCTTTTTTTGTTCTTTCCGTTTTCTTGATTGGTTCATCGCATGAAAACGGTCTGCGCAGCGAAATAGTCCATTCCTCATGCTTTCTTTTATGGCTTTCCATTGACAGCGCCTTGCTTCTTTTCTATCCTATATTTAAGAACTTCTTGAGAGCAAAGGTGAAATAAGATGAAACGCAGTCAAATTCAGCTGATCAGCGCAATGCTGATTTTCGGCAGTCTGGGATTATTTGTCCGGCAGCTTCCACTGCCCTCTGCCGTTATCGCTGCTTTGCGAGCCGGAATCGGAGCGGGTGTTCTGGGGCTTTACAAAGTGATCCGACATACACCGCTGCAGCTTCCAAAGTCATTTCAAGCGCGGCTGGCCTTGTTGATCTCTGGCATCCTGCTGGGTTCCAACTGGGTCTTCTTATTTGAAGCGTACCGCAGAACCACGGTTTCTGTCGCTACCTTATGTTATTATCTGGCGCCCATTCTCGTTGCCTTTTTCACCTTGATGCGTTCGCGAACTTTTAACCGCCGCTCCGGTATCCTTTTATTAAGTGCTTTAATTGGATTGGGTCTGTTAATCAATCCGGGTGCACAGTTGGGAAGTGATCCGGTGATCGGAATCAGTTTCGGGCTCATCGCGGCCCTGATGTATGCCGGAATCATTTTGATCAATCCTCATTTTAAATCGGTCTCCGGGCTGGACAGTTCCTGCCTGCAGCTGTTGATCGCTGCCCTCATCCTGCTTCTGTATCTGTTCATTCAGCCGCCGATGATTCATTGGAAAGCAATCACCACAATTCAATGGGGGCTTGTGCTTGTGTTGGGGATTGTTCATACTGGAATCGCCTATGCCCTTTACTTCTCAGCGCTGCCGAAGCTGAACAGTACGACAGCGGCTTTCCTCAGCTATATTGATCCGATCAGCGCGCTGCTTTTTTCTGGTTTTTTACTGCATGAACCCTTTACGATTCTCCAAATCGTGGGAGCTGTTCTAATTTTGGGTGTCTCGTGGAAACTCGGTCGGCCTTAATTAGTCCGTTTAAAAGTCCAGAGGGAATATGAAAAGAAAAAATTTTCAGATTCTTTGATTTGTTTTTCATTTTCTTCTTTTCAAATTTTCTTGAATGCGGTACACTTAAAAACAGGTAGAAAGAAGGCATTGAACATGACAAAAACAATCACTTTGATCGAGGGCGATGGCATCGGCCCGGAGATTACAGCTCAGGTCGTCCGTGTTTTAAATGCGGCAGGGGCTCCCCTAAGCTTTGACCGGCAGAGTTTAGGCCAGAAAGCATGGGAACAGACCGGCAGTCTGATTCCGGAAGCCACGCTGCAGTCCATCCGCCGTAACCAGGTGGCGCTAAAAGCCCCCTGTACCACGCCGATTGGCAAGGGCTTCCGCAGCGTAAACGTCGGATTGCGGCTGACGTTTGATCTGTACGCAAACATCCGTCCTGCTCATTCATTAAAGGGCATAAAAACCCGATATGATCAAGTCGATCTGATCATTTTCCGTGAAAACACAGAAGATTTATATATTGGTGAAGAACGCGTCGTGGATGCGGACACCGTTGAGGCGATCAAGCGGATCACCCGTCCCGCTTCCAAACGGATTATTCAGGCGGCATTTGATTATGCCCTCGCGCACCAGCGAAAAAAAGTCACCTGCGTGCATAAAGCCAATATTTTAAAGCAGAGTGATGGACTGTTCCTGCAGGTCTTCCGCGAAACAGCGGCTCTTTATCCGGACATCGAAGCGAATGATTTGATTGTTGATAATGCGTGCATGCAGCTGGTCATGCATCCGGAACAGTTTGATATCATGGTCATGCCGAATTTATATGGTGATATCCTTTCCGATCTCTCCAGTGGTTTAATTGGGGGTCTGGGATTACTGCCAGGGGTCAACCGCAACGAAGATATCGCGATTTTTGAAGCTGTGCATGGCTCGGCGCCGGACATTGCCGGGAAAAATCTTGCCAATCCAACCGCTTTGCTGCAGTCGGCATGCATGATGCTGGAGCATTTAGGGTATGACGAGCATGCGCAGCGGATTCATCAGGCTTTAGTGAGTGTGCTGAGTGAAACGTCAATCCGCACACGGGATTTGGGCGGTACAGCCTCAACAATCGAATTTACTGATGCCCTGATCGCCAAACTTTAGGTTTATTGGAAATGAAAAGAGAAGCCTTTATTGAGTTTACTCCGGCTCAATAAAATGGCTTCTTTTTTCGTCATCTTCTTTTGGATTTGGTGCTTCCCCAAGCTGTCTGAGGATGCGGCAGGGATTGCCGACCGCAACGACATTTTCCGGCAGGGATCGGGTGACCACGCTGCCTGCTCCTATCACAGTGTTGTCCCCAACCGTAACTCCCGGACATAGGATCGCTCCTGCTCCAATCCAAACATTTCTGCCGATGGTAATTGGCTTTCCCCATTCCACATTTTTCTCACGTAGCTCAGGTTCTAACGCATGGCAGGCTGTGACCAGCTGAACCTGCGGGCCGATCAACGTTTTATCGCCAATCGTAATGGGACAGACGTCCAGCAATACGCAGCCATAGTTCAGCATCACATCCGAACCCAAAGTAATGTTGAAACCATAATCACAATAGAATGGCGGCTTTACCCAGAAATTCCCCGTCGTGTTTACCAGTTTGCGCAACAGCCGATTGCGCAGATTAATTTCATGGAAAACTTTTTTGTTATACCGATGACAAATTCGGCTGGCTCTGTCCCGCAGAACAATCAGCTGCGGATCCAGTGGATTATAGTGTTCTCCGGCAATCATTTTTGTCTTTTCTTTCATTCAATCGGTTTTCCTTTTCTCATCATCGAATTGAACAGAATCAGCGCCTGTTTAGCTGCGCTTTCTGAATGTGCATGGTATACTTCCAGGCCGCTGTTAAAGGGTGTATCTGAAATCGCACGAATTGCCAGAAAAGGAACGTCATTGACATAAGCAACATGTGCCACAGCTGCACTTTCCATATCGACACAAAGTGGATCCAGCCGTTCGATGATTGAATCCCGCTGATCCTGATCAATAAATTGGTCGCCTGTAACGCCTCGTCCAGTCCACACCTGTCCTTGTAGATCTGCCTGCGTTGCCGCAGCTTTAGCCCAGGCAGTCAGTTTGGGATCGCTGGTAAACCATGGATCTTTCATATAAGGATGATAATCCATCAGCACTCCCTGAAGGTCTACATCGTGATAAGTACACTGTTCCAAAATCACAACATCGCCAATCTTTAGGCGGGAATCCAATGCTCCAGCTGTCCCAATCATCAAGAGCGCCGAGATGGATTGATTGATCAATAGCTGAGCAGCGAGTGCTGCATTGACTTTGCCTACGCCGCAGCGAACGGCAATCACCGCCTGTTTTTGCCATTGACCGACAAACAATTTCAGTTTCGCCGTTTCAATGACGCTTTCAATTTGCATCTGATCGATCAGCGGCTGAATTTCATCGTCTGCCGCTGCAATGATTCCTAATCTCTCCAAACCTTTTCCCTCCCTTTTCTGCAGAGTTCTTGTTCACTTTATTTTAACTGTCTGACTGGTTTTTTAGCAAGGTTCTTTTACTCTCGGCTTGCTTTCTCTTCGTTCAATCCAAAGGTTTGACATAGCGGCATTGAGGAAAATTGGCGCATCCATAAAAGGATTTTCCGGTATTTTTTCCTTTTTTCGCTGTTCTCGAAAGCAGTTTCCCACCACAGCGCGGACAAACAAGGGAATCTTCCCGTTTAAGACTCAGCTCTGCACATTTTTCGTCCTTGTACTTTTTGTTTATATTCTCAATGTGCTCGGCTTTTTGGGTTGAGTCTAGATGTGTTAATTTTTCTAATTTGAAATACAGACTGTCGATCTCATGTTCATTCAATTTGTCCGGCAAAACTTCCCAAAGCCTGAAAATTAAGGCGAATAAATCATTTCTTTTGATAACATGGATATCCTGACTGTGCATTGTCACCTTTTTCAATTCACAACGTTCCGAAAAAACTATCACAGAGATCAAAGGAATTTCATCATTCAGATAGTTCGCCAGCCATTTACAATGTGTGCGATTCTGTCTCACTGGATTGTAAAACCGGTTTTTCATCTTATTGGGCAGCATCGCCGTCCAATTCTGTCCTTCCTCATCCCCAAAAATCCAGCCTGAATAATTCTTGCTTTCGATAACAAAAATTCCTTTTTGAGTGATATAAATGACATCAATTTCCGAAGTTTCGCCATTCTCCTTCGGTACATAAAGATTGCGCAGCGTTTTTCCTTTTCGGCCAAATAATCGGGCAAACTTTAATTCTCGTTCAGTTAACTTCTCTCCTTTGCGGCCGATCCAATTGGGATCAAAAAGCAGATCGAGAAGATCATCTAGGATTAGATCAACAAGTCCTTTAGCCATAGGTCACACTCCTTCAATTCATTATTTCTCATCTGAAACAAAAGTTATCCTGCGTTCTTCCTCGTAAAGACAAAGTTTTGATCATTGGAAAGATCGGGACAAAAATGATAATTCCGCCGACTGAACGTCTTGATCAGATCGGGATCTTCCGCCTGGATTTCAGCTAAATAGCGAACCATTTCTCCGCGTGCCATCTTGACATAAACGCCCTTTTCACGAAGTCCTTGTGCCGTTTCTTCGTAGAACCAGCACTTGATAACGCGCACTGGCGATACTGCATAGCGGCTGACGCTGCGAGCATGCTGAGCGCTGGCCAAATCAATGATGACTGAGTCTGTTTGTGTTAAATGTCGATATAGCCGATCTCCCCAAAATTCATACAAGCTATGAAAATCCGATGTTTTTAATGGTGAATCCATTTCTAAGCGATGGAGATGAATTGAATCCAAAGGCCGAAGCAGACCATAGAAACCTGAAAGAATGCGAACATGTTCTTCCATATAAGTCAGCTGATCATCCGTAAAAACATGCGGTGCCATCGTCCAATACTGAATTCCGTCATAACTTAAAAGCGCCGGAGTTCCCTCCTGATCCAAATCCATCCGCTGATATTGCTTCGCGGCTTCCTCCGCAATTTTGGGACTGCATTTCAGCAGTTTTTCCAGCTGTTTTGCCGACAATGTTTTCATGATACTTAAAAGTTTTCGGCTGTCTTCCAGAAAAAAAGGAAAACGACGGGGCTGCAGAAATACTTCATCATCTTTAATCCGTTTTGCCGGTGCAATGATCAGTTTCATCCTTAATCCCCCTTTTCTAAACTTAATTTTCCTTTTCGGAAAATTTCAGAAGATCCAGTGTCTTCTAATCTTTTTGTCCAAAGAAGTATTGATCTAACACATTGCAAAACAATTTATTCTCCAGTGCTGCTTCAGCAAACAGCGTCATACATGATTTTAATTTCATGTTATCCGGAATTCCTAATAGCTTGACTGGATCATTCTCTGTTAACGTCAGCAGCACAGAAGTCATTTCTGTCAGATTTTTTCCAAGATAAGCATGCGCAAGAAAGGCTTTAGCTTCGGCAATATCCGCAATCCCATAGAAATTGGATATTTCTGAACGCCCCAATCCTCTTAACTGCGGAAAAATGTACCACATCCAATGCGACCGTTTCTTTCCATCTTTAATTTCTGACAGTGCCCTAGCATAACTTTTTTGTTGAGCCACAACAAACCTTTCAAGATCATTCATATCGCTACCCTCTCTTTGATGACTCCATTTAAGTCTTAACGAATCAGTCTGACTGCATTCTGTCACGATTTAGTCGATAACTAGACTAATTTCTCCTAGTCCAAACGTAGTATTGCGGCCAATGTGAATCAATTCCGCGGCCAGTAACCAAGGAACAAAGGCAGTTAAATCGCCTTCTGCACTCATTGTTCCCAACATTCCGCTGATATCCAAACTCGTGATTTGCTTATTGGAATAGCGCTTCAACTCTTTATAGTACAGCTGACTTGAAAATCGGTTTACATGCAATGCCTGCTGGCAAATCCTTTCAGCAGCACGGCTATCAATACTGCCACCATAATTATTTGCGATAGCTTTAATCCGTTGAGTAATGTTACGGATAAGGGTCGCAAAATCATACTCCTGCAGCAGTTCTCCATCTCGTCGTATACGCAAAGGCGTTTTTAGCTGAATTGAACAATACTGGCAAGAAATTTCGCGCGAAGCTTGATACAAAACCGACTCAGGATTTTGTAAAATACCTCGATCACTAGACCACAAAATTGTTTGATTTGATGCTTGCACTATGGATTTTAATCGAAATACCGAACGCTGTGCGCCTAATCGCAAAATTGCAATCTTAGATAAAGACGCGATAAGGCGATTGCCAGTCTGTGCTGCATCACCCAGCAAAACAAAATCAAAGCTGAGTGTTTCATGAGGCTGATAGATTAATTTCTTTCGCGGAACATTGAGAAAATACGGATTAACAACATCCGCCTTCCCTCTTTGTAAGTTCCGATTTTCATAAAGATACGAATACACCTGTGGATTCTTCGTTAATTCCCATCCCAAAGCACCCCGCAGTGCCGAGCCCAAATACCCCGGTAAAGTCGTGCTTTCCAGACATTCCAAGTGGATCGTAAGCGGTAAATAAGAAAAGGAAAAGATGGACTGATTATTCATTTATATTCCCCTTCTATGATTTCGATATTTACAATTCCATAGGGCAATGAAGTTTCTTTATCGATATAAAAACTAACCGGAATCAGTTCATTTTTTGCTTCAAGCTGCTTAACTCCCGCTAAAATTTTTCCTTTAAATCCGCCTAAAAAGAGTAAATGCGCAGGTTTTCCGATCTTCTCTTCCAACGCTTTCAGCTTTTTCACTGGGCTTTCAATTAGCGCTTCAAATTGTGTCCGTTTGTCTTTTTGGTCAAATAATTCACTGATAATTTTTAACTGGTATTGATCCCACGTTTCAATTCTATTGCGACTTTCCTGATCCATTCTTTCCAGGATCTCATTTAATGATCCGTTACAGAACATCTCACCCTCAACTTCAACGTTTGATCTCAGCATTTCAACCTTCAGCATCGGAAAGAAGACTTCGTCTTTAATCGTTTTGTTTCCCTTGTTTTTAATATCGATTTTCTGGATCTTTGTTAAAGAACGCTTTTCAATAAAATCCGAATTTAAACGAATATCATCAACAAGCAAACGCTGACTTCCAATATTCGATTTTCCGATTGCCCCTTTGATCGAAGAACCTGGAATATAATACTGCGGATTTTCTGTTGAATCATATTCACCATATTGATAAAAAGGATAAAGATATTGTATTTTCCCCTCTTTCGTGGTTGTTATGACATTCTGTTCCCTCGGTGAAAGAATAAGAGGAGAACACGTTGTCAATTTAATTCTATATTTCTGTAATGATGCCATCTTAGTTCACCTCCACTGGGTAGAGAAATGCATTTCCAAATAAAATACGATTCTCCTCAATCTTTAATGAACGGCCGGCTTCCCTTTTATTTTGTGTGCAAATCAGACTTCCGAGATCGATATAGGTCATAATTTTACTTTGGTCTTGCCACCCTCCAGAAACATGATAAGGTCTGCGTTGGGATGTAAACAATTTGCAATAAGAGTGAGAATAATCAATCTGATGCGGAACAAACATTCCCAAATTCAAATAGTATCCTTTACTTTCAGGCAGCGTAATCGCCTGGAGATCACAAAGCTGATAGAGATTTAAACCTTGGGACATTCTCGGCCCTAAAGGAAGAATTGTTCGATTCTGGCATTGGCTTTGTATCCACTTTATCCAAGCCTTTCCTGCTTCGCTCTCCTCTACTTCGATATAGACATCATAATCCACAACCCTTGTGCATTCTTGCTTTTCATTCAACACATAATTGACAAGCGTTTCGTTAACAGAGTATAGAGTAGGCTCTAAGCCCGGCAAATCATAAAGCAGACTTTCTAAGCTGGCATGTACTTGTTGCTTGGACTCAACGGTGACATAAGGATAGATCATTTTAGCCATATTGGGCTGTTGCAGAATCAGTTGAATTTGGTCAGAAGGTATATAAGTTCTTTTTTTGATTTCTTTATAAAAAGCTTTATCCAGCATCCCTTTTTGCGATTGATTTTTCTCGATCAGCCAATTCCCCGGCAGTGGTAAAGTTCCTTGAGGCAAAAGACTGGATAAAGCAAAGAATAACTCTTTCTGGAATATCTTGTATGTCAGTATCGTCGCTTCTTCATCGCCCCAATCATCCTTATAGGCATAGATTAAAGCGCCGAATAATTTTTGAGAATCAGGGATTTGTGTGATTTTTCCCTGTACGCGCAATGATAATTTATAATATTGCATCGGATTCATCCTCTTTTCAGTTCCATAAGAACTCGGCCATATCCGCGGCTGCCTGATCCACCTATCCGACAAAGCCCTTCATTGCAAGCATCCACAACCAGCTGTAAACAGGCTTCAATATCTTCCACTTTAAAACCATTTTCAATTAAGCGATAACAAAGAATCTCTCCCTCAAAAGTGATTTTTGGGCGAACTGTCTTATATGTTCGTGGATTAGCGTAAATCTCCGTACCTTTCTGAAGGATAGCATTTTTGGTGTCGACAGAGAAACAATGCTGTGCCTCTTTTTCCAAACAAAGCAAATCGTTGAATATCAATTTCGGTGTACGATTATATCCTTGGATTCCAAACAGCCATGTAATATCCTGACATAACGAACTTAACATACTTTTCTGAAGTTTATCGATTCTTTCCTTTTCAATTTTCAGGGAGACTTTCCCATCTTTTGCCGCTAATATTTTGTTGTTATTTTTGTTAATCGCTTCCATCACTTCTCCATATTGGGAAACGATGGCTTTGATCGCAGGTATTTCATCATTCGCAATTTCATGAAGGTAGGCTCGAAATACACCTTTAATTGTCGAAGCTGGAATGATTGGCAGCTGATCTGAATCCGTAATCGTCTGCTGATCAATTCCCCCAATTTCAAATAAAGTTGGATTCCCACCGATGAACAGATTGGAAACAGTAGTCACTCGCAAGATAAATTTTTCCATATACTTATTTCTCCTTTTTCTTTCCTTTTTTTGGGGATGGGAATTGAACACAATAGTGAATCCGTGCTTCCTTGAACCGATAGAAAACATATAAACTGTCCACATAGTCTGAAGTCCACCACGGTTCCACGCTCGCTTTTAGCTGTATTACTTTGTTATAATTAAAAGTCAATGCCTGAGGTTTTTGCTTTGTCTTTGATGGTATCGCAATTGAAGATTGTACGAAATTATCCATCATCTCCATATTTTTCTCAAAATCAATTCCATCTCTTTTCATTCGATAGAAAATAGAATTGGACAACGGTAAAGTTTGATAATAATCAATATTGCGTAACTTAACTTTTCCTTTCTCATCCTTCTCTTCCACTTGATAGACATCATTATGGACAAAGAATGTTCTGAAGTTTTCTATTCCTGAACTCTGCGGTAATGGAACAGACAAATTATTGTTATACAAGTATCGTAGAGTGCGGTTAAAAACCGATCCACGAATTTTGATAACCTGAAATGGATTCGATTGTATTCTTGATTTCTGATTTTTTTCGAACCGTTCATCGGTAAACATGAGAAGAATTCGAATATAGTTAATCAAATTATCGATGTTATCAAATTGCAATTCATGTTGAGGCTTTTTTGGGGTTCCTGTATTTTTGCTATAATCCACTAACTGCGATAAAACGATATTTATCATGTCTAATTCTGCTTTAGCTTTCTCTTTATTCGTGTCATTAATAAACTGAGGAATACAATGGTACAAGATGATATTGGCTAACTGATTGTTTTGAGCTTTACGCTTTTTAAACGATGCTAGTTTCTCCAATAAAGTAAATAAAAATGCACGCACTTTTATGTCTTGTGCCTGGGCATTTCTTAATTTCTCAAGATCATTCTGAAAATTAACCCAGTTGCCTTCATAGCGTTTTTTTCTTTCGTTATAGCTGCAGGTAAATGTTGTATTCGCAATACTGATTTTTATACCCTTGATTGCTTGTTTAGCTTCAGCCTGTTTTGCCCTTTGCAACTGTTCTTCAACACGTTCATAAAAATAACGAATCGGTTCATGATTTCGCGTTATCTCAACTCCGACACTTAAGTTTAAATGTTGTTTAACCGGAAGCAACTTGGTATTGATTTTATTTAATATTTCCACACACAGTTCTATGGCACGATTCAGATTAAAGATTTCAACCGCAAAGAAAAGATCATCGCCGGCAGCGTAAAATGGAAAAATCCACTTCTTTAATTCTTCGGATTTATCCATTAATTTTTTTGCAACCTTATCCAAATTGTCTAAACAAATGAATTGCGACAAAACTTCACTAATTTTTTTATATGTTTCATAATCTTCTATCGCTGAAAACAATTTACCTAAGCCATCAAAATCTGCTTTGATCACTGCAATTCTAAAATATTTCTCATTTTCTGACTCATGATACAATTGATTAATATTTTCAACAAAAGCTCCATAATCAGGGATTGATTTATCTTGGAGATGGCTGTTGTTCTTGACTTTCTGCAAAGAAAACAACCAATCTTGATTCTCTTCAATCACAAAAGAAAGTGCCTCATGTTCTTTGAGCGATCTTTTCATCGTCTGAATAGCCTTCAGCTTATCAGCATTATCATCTATTTTCATCTTTGAAATATAATAACGCAGTTCCATTGCACCCTTGGTTGTCTCATAATATTGTTTATACATTTTTTTCAACTGTCGCTTAATGGCTTCATCGTCTGACGATGAAGTAAAAATTATACAACCTGAGCTTTGTAACAAAATTTCATCAATGAACTCTTTCATAGAATGATAGAATCCTTCTGAAATTTGTTTTGAAGTCACAACAACACGCTTTAATGTATTATCGTTATTTTGACTTTCTTGAATTTCTGAACGAATTGAATCATAGATCACTTGTTGAATTTTTTCAATTGAAATACCAACTACAGTTTTTAGCATAAGTTTGCTCTCCTTTATTCTTGAAACAACTTCGCATAGGCAAGATGCGGAAAAGGCATGGGATTGTTCAGCAACATCAACAGCTGATTTAATTGATAGTTTAGTGTCAGTAAAGAGATCATTTCTTTATTTTCATTATAAATTTCGAAGTCTTTGAGTTTTAACATTTCCAATTTCTTCATTTCACCGATCTTGCTTAATTCAGGTTCTGTAACATCCGCTAGACACAAGTGAATCCACCATGCCTTTAAAGAACGATCTCGATCAACTTCGATATTTACTTTCTTAGCTTTTAAATTTGCACTGAGAACAAAATCAAATTTTTCCTTATACTCTGAATGCACAGAATCTAAGGCACAGAGTATTTTTATCGGCACCGTTGCAGTCTGGGTTTTTGGAGCCTCCATGCTAATCATGGTGGCTAGTCTGCATATCGACTCCTTATTCGTTTTTAACAACTCTATACTTTCAAACCAATTGTCAATCGTCTTTTTCTTTTTCTTTGCCCCAGTGCTTTTGCATTCTATAACAATGGCAACAGCTTCAATTGGCACAAACTTTAATTTACCATATCTAAAAATATAAGGAGTATACATTTCATCAATCACTGCTAAATCTACTTCATGGGATATACCGCGATCAGAATCAATAATAAAAATGGAATGTTCAATGACAAATTTCTTAGGTATGATCATTTCAAAGATCTGTTCCCACAATTCTTCACGATGAGTTCCAATCGTTGTTCCATGAATATCATGTCGCATTGCTAATTGTTCAACAAACGATCTTTCCATTTGTTCATAGTTCGTCTTAATATTCCGAATTACTTTTTCTTTATTCGTCATTTTATCCTTCTCCATTATCTAACTCGCCCCACTATTCTTAAAATAATTTTACCATAGTTAAACTCATAAATTGATGCTAAATCGTTTTTATCTTTCGTTTCACTGGACTATACTTCATACAAAATTCGATCATTTTTTCACTTTTTGTAACCGTTCTCTTTTAATTGATCAAAAGAATTCTTACATTTTCAAGTAATATTTTCCATCGTTGGTTTCGTTAATTCTTTAATTCTGTTTGTAAGCTATAATGCACTATAAACAATATACTGTTTTTTTAAATCATCGAACGATCTCAAGCGCTACCTTCCTGCCGCTATGGACGTCAGTCTTTGCAGTCAAAAAAAACACCAACCATTTCTGATTGATGTTTAGCCCGTTGCTTCCTGCACGCTCTTTCATACACCTTTAAAGTAACATTGAACTGTTTCCTTCAAGTCATCACTAAAATCTTCTAAATCTTCAAAATGAATTACCTCATCATCTAATAGATTAACAATGTTGTAAATTAATTTTGATCGACTCATTTCAATGATAACGCCTGGTTTCCTTTTATCTTTATATATTCTTTTTTCTAGATGCCAAAACTTCGTTGCAGGATCATCTTCGCTGTTGAGTAATTCTATATATTCTTTATTCAGCTTATCGATATAAGCTTCCTGCCATTTTATAATTTTCTTTCTGAACAACTTCCAATCTTTTTCTGTATAATCATACTGCATGAGTGATTCTCCCTTCTCTTTAAATTTCTAGAATATAACGCTTAATTTTAATCTTGATTAAAATTAATAGATGGTAAATGTCAACTACACATCACCTAAAGGCAATGGGCTTGTAACTACCCAGTCGTAGTAATGGCTTACGCCTCCAACCTTTAACCCCAGTATCTATAGACCCTATACACTTTTTAATGAATTACGATACAACCAACAGAGTATGTGCCATTGTAAAAATCATTAAGCAACTCCTTATCTTTGGAACAGATACGATAATGTTCTATCCAAACAATTTTGGAAGAAATGTATCTTTTGGTCTGATGGCTATTTTGCCTGTAGTATTGGGGAAGTTTCATCAGCAACTATCCAAAAGTATATTGAAAGCCAAGGATAGTGATGAATAATTTAATAGGCTCCTCCCACTACCCTTGGATAGTGGGAGGAGCCTATTGCAAAAGTTAGGATTTTATTTATGAAATAAATTCATTCTCAAAATTTTGTTGACTTTATAATTCACATAGCAGCATATTTCCTTATCAACTATCACCATTTTTCTTTATTTTGCTCTGAATATTCTTAATGGTTTCCAGATACACCTCTTCAACTGGCGACAAGTTCTTTTCCTGATACTTTCTATACTCTTTTGTCGCTTTCTCAATTGCCTGCGTATGACTAATTGTTCCGGCTCCATGTAACACTTTTTCACCTGTGGTTTTTAACAGATTATCTAGATGCTCCACGTAATCTGCCATATACATAGGATTATGACGCATAGCTTGAATTTCCGCAAAATCAAAGTAACCTGAAACGATATTATTTAGTATTTTTAATTCCTCATCATTAAGATAATTCTTTGCAATACTAATATCTTTTAATACAGGAAAATCACCGGAAAAACTTTTCAACCCCATAAAAGGCTCATCTGCATCTGCACGCTTGTATATGACTTCTGCCGCTGTATGTCCATGTGCTGCATAGTGTAATTTGTTTTGCACCATTTTAAAAAATGCAACAGATTCACTACTCTTAGGATTATAATCAACACTTGTAGCATACAAATCAAGTACCTGGCGATACATAACCTTTTCAGACGAACGGATGTCCCGTATACGGTCTAACAACTCTTTCCAGTAGTTTCCACCACCTAGCTTTTTTAACCTTTCGTCATCCATCGTAAAGCCTTTTATCATATATTCTTTTAAGCGTTCGGTAGCCCATCGTCGAAAATTGGTAGCAATTTTAGATTTCACTCTATATCCAAGAGAAATAATCATATCAAGATTATAATATGGTAACTCTCTTGACACCTCACGATTTCCTTCTTTTCGAACCTGTCGGAATTTCCGACAGGTTGAATTTCCATCAAGTTCTCCCTCTTCATAAATGTGTTTTATATGTTCTACTATATTTGTTCTTGACGTCTGGAATAAATCCGCCATTTGCTGTTGTGTCAGCCACACTGTTTCATCCTGCATTTTGACTTCTATGTTAGTCAAACCATCTTCTGATTGATATATCAAAATTTCTCCATAATTATCCACTTATACTTTCCTCCATCTCACTGTATTAACAGACAATTTACCTTTTAATTCTTGCTGTTCCACATAGTCTTGTCTATACCCATCCCTTTATAACCACTAACAATATTGAATAAAAATTTCTCATTTAAATTATTCTTGCAGTGTCAACATAACTATCTCTCCATTCTAGTTATCTAACATTTTAGCATTATTCCATAACGGCTCTTCTTGAAGAATTTCATCCATGGCACCATCCTGCGTGTATTCATATGACTCGTATATCCATTCTACCGAATAGTTTTTATCTTCCAACATATGAAACACAACACCTATTACGTTTTGCTTTTTAAACTTATATTTAAACAAACTTATTACAAAATCTATGTAATCCTTATCTTTTATCAACGACTTCTGCGTAAAAAATAAATATCCAACATCGTTCACTGAATCAATCAAAAAATGATGAATGGTTTCTTCATTCCTCATGCAGTGTTCTACACATATCTGCCATCTCAACATGAAATCATGAACTGTATTACGATTTGACTTAATCAAGCACTCCAAAACTTCCTTATACATTTCTGGTTGATAATCGGCTTCTCGAATGAGTCTATCACTAAAATTCTTAATGACGAATCGAAATCCCTTCATTGCATCTTCTGAAATATATTTATTTCCATTCATCATCGCAATATAATAATCTATCAGACCTCGTTCATCATGGATTCTCGCAAATGTTGTAACTGATTCACTTACCTCATTAATAAAAAAATGTGGTAATTTATTTTCAAAGAAGGACATCCTCATTTTTAAATAAAGCACAATATCATATGGTATTGCCAAGCTATTTAAAACTAAATTAAAGTCCTCCATTCTAAAAATATTTATTTTTAAATCAGCTTATTTTTGTGATGTGTGAATCTGTTTATACTCCTTATCATCGGAATCAAAAATAATCACAGGAATAATTTCTTTAGTACAATCAATCGTAATCTGCTCCCCAGCATAACTTTCAACCTGTAGATTCTGTGCTCTTCGAATCATCCCTATTGAATCTTTTATTTGGCGCACAGCCTTATCATATACCTTTTTGTTTAGCCACTTGACTGAAGTACTCGTATCTTTCTCTTTAATTTGAAATATGACATATGAATCTTGAAACTCAATCAATCCATCACATAACTCTAATTTTTGTTTACTCTCATAAAAATATAAATTACGATACACAAATTCTTTAAAGAAAAAATCAATTATATAATTTGTACATTGTATCTCTGATTTTGTCATCAATAGCTATTCCTCCTCTAGATATCGCATACCATAATTGGCACTTTTTCGACCTAAACACAGCTTATTTATGGGCTTTCGAATCTTATGTGACTGCTAACACCCAAATATCTTTTCCAACTATATTAAATCATCTGTAAATATATCAACGCCTCCTCAACCGCCTTTTCCTTCTCCTCTGGACATTTCGGTTGTCTTGCATCATTTAATTTAGGAAGATTATAGTTCTCCCTCTTCTCTAACCCACGCTTATCCTTCACCTGAGCAATATACAGATTAGACACTTTAAGTCCAGTCTTTTTCAAAACATACTCCTTAATCTGATCATAAATAGATTTACTCTCCGCCGCGGTTAAATCCTACTCATCCATCTTCAATCCAACTTCATATGTTTGCTCGATTTAAGTTTGGAAAGCAACACAATAGTCTCCACATGCCTTGTACGGTCATTAATAATGGCCTGTGAAGCTGGTAGTCCCTTGGAGGAATGGTATCTTTACAATAAAATTGCACCTAATTTCTCACTTTTCCTCCAGTCTTTTCATAGCATCTGTATTTAGCTGCTCCATCGTTTTCAATTGCCGAATAGCCAGCTCATTTAGCAGTTTCAAGCGTTCACTCTGAGGCTTTCCCTGCTCAATCAGGATGGCATTGTAGCTTTCCATATTAGACAAGACGAGTAATTGGTTCAGCGTGGCATCGTCACGCATATTGCCGGTTTTTCCGGGGTTTTTCTCTCGCCACTCTTTTGCGGTCATGCCGAAGAGCGCAACATTCAATACATCCGCTTCGCTGGCATAGGTAATAGAGATTTGGTAAGATGTCAGCTGCGGCGGAATTAGGTTTTCTTTGATTGCATCTGTGTGAATTCTATAATTCAATTTTGAAATTTCACGGTTAAGATTCCAATTCAAAGAAAGGCGACTACTCTCATCACCTTTTAGTCTTTTGTAATCTTTGATAATATACAACTTAAACTCCGCAGAGATCCATGATGCAAATTCAAAGGCTATATCAGAATGCGCAAATGTACCACCATATCACCCTGACTTTGAAACAATTCCTATCGCATTGGTGGTACTAATCCATTTTTGAGGAGATAATGTAAAGGCATTAAATCCTGCTTCTTTTTTAAACCTATCGAATTCGATAGGTTTAAAATCCGGATTATGCAATTGCTCCCACAATCCTAAAAACTGAATGGTATCCTTTCCTCTCATCCAATTGTTAATTACGCTAAATGGTTCATCACTTTTATATCGAGCAATATCGGTTAAAGAGATAAATTCATCTTGAAAATTATTCGTGTAGATGGCAATGTCTATGCCTTTGGCATGAATCGTTTCTTTTACAGGCTTTTTTATCATAGGCTCACTTTTTTTCGTCTTACGTTCAAACACTCATAACCTCTGCTCCAAAAGCACAACTTTATTATGCTAGAATAGACTCGCAAGTTCTTACTAAAGCCAAGAGTTTCAAACCAGCAACACAGCGTTTTCACAATGCTTTGAGGAGACAATAAGTATGCTACCAAGACCTAACAGTTCCTTGCGAATAGTCATTTTTGTGTTTGTACAGTTATGTGAGGCCTTTATCCTCTTATCTCACGACCTCTACCAATCCCGTTTTTAATAACATATCATAAAGTTCATTAATTTTACTGTTACTTTGCTTGTCTGTAAATCTCGTTTGGCGTCCTTTACAAAAAGTAAAATCGACTCGAACTTTTGCTCTCGATAAAGCAACAAAGAAAGTGCATTTATCTTCATCAGGTTGTTTTGTGAAGTTCCAAAAAGCCGAATCCTCTAAGCCTATGAAAAAAACAGCTTCATATTCTAATCCTTTGCTCTTATGAATTGTCATGATAGGAATTGAATCCTCTCCAGTAAAATTATCAATTGCAACTTCCCAGTCACTTACTCCCAAATATTCATCCCACAATAACCGTTTGAATTCAGAAATTATCTTATCAAAATAAGCTTTATTCTTATACTCTAAAAACAAATTGGATAACCTATCATAAGTCATTCTTTCCAACAAATAGTCTATGCTGTCACTAAATGCTTCATATTCTAATACATTTTTAATGCTACTGGCAAAAGTCTGTATAAGATTTTCTACTTCATTTTCCACTCTGACATACTCTTCAATTTTCGAATTTTCATCCAGTAGCTCTAGCTCGGAGAAAAAATCAATAATGTTTTGCCATTCATTTGGATGTCGCTTAGTTCTTGTAAGCACAACAATACACGATAAAATTTGCACTATTTCTTCTTTCAGTAAATCTTGATACAGTGTTTCATTCCTCGCCTTTATATTATTATCAGCCAAATGGGTTATAATATCTCCGCTATATACATCAACTGTTTGTTTAACAAGTATACATATATCTCTTGGCTTTGTTCCACCTTTTATCAAGTTTATGATTTCACTGCATATTACTTCTGTTTCGTGCTTCTCATCATCAAAAAATCTCAAGTACGCCCTTCCTGCGTCGTCATCCCATTTAGATGAAGGGGTTATATCAACTGGCAGTTCATTTAGATTCGCATACATAGCTTTTTGTATTTCTACTAAACGAGGAGCAGACCGGTGGTTCATTAGTAAAGTCTTTTTATCTGCACTAAAGTCCTTTTGATAATCTTCAAAAACAGTTCTCTTTGCGCCTGCCCAAAGCATAATACGTTGCTTATTATCGCCTACTGCGGTTATAACCGCAGTGGAACCACAAAAACAAATTTTCAATAATTCATATTGTATAGTAGTAGTATCTTGAAATTCATCTAAAAAAACATGGCTATAGGTTAATTGTAGTGAGCGCCTAATTAATGGATTTGTTCTAATAATTTGAGCGGCTAATTTTGATATATCCTGAAAAGAAATAATATCTTTACCATTGCTTTTCTTACCGGTTAAGTCGACCTCATAGTCCTTATTAGGTCTTGTTTCTATGGGTAACCCATTCATAAAATGATCCAGCATTGATTTTGCAAATGCATCATAGGTCATTGAATCAAATCTTGCCACTAGCTCTTTACCGCATCTTTTTTCTACACGCTCTTTTAAATTAGATGCAGCATCTTTCTTAAAACTAATAGCAAGAATTCTTTTAGGATTCTTGCAAGTGTTTGTTTCTAGTAAATAGCACGCCCTTTGTGCTAAAAGCTCTGTTTTCCCCGCACCAGGGCCTGCCACCACAAGATTATTGTAATTGCTTTTTGCAACCTCTAGTGCAACTGTCTCTAACACGAACCCATCAGCCGGTGCCCACTCGTCGCATTTTTTCCACACCACCTGCATACCTCCTTTACTTCATTAGTTTAATTTATCTATAATAGCGTTTGTAAATTTCTGCAAACAACTTGGGAAACTTTCAAAGGTTATATCCTCATTCTCAGTAAATAGCACACGATGTGTAGTAGGTTTCCCTCTATTTAAAAAGAAATAATTATACCAAATCATTAGCTCTTTTTCGTCATCGTTATACGTAGACCCATCGCCACCCTCATCCTTTAAAGTAGCATGAACATCAGATTCTATTCTTTTGTTTAGTAATTCTTGATACTCATCTTCCTTTCCTTCTGTTATTTCTGGCTTTTGTATTTTGCCATATCCCTTTATAAGTGGACCTTCATCGCTAGATAAAGTGGCAATATATTTATCTTTGAATTTTGTTAACATTGCAAAATCAATATCGAGCGGGCTTGAAAAATATACATCATATTCTTCAAGCATTGCAATCCAACCTTGCATAGTTTCGACATTATTAACACTCCAATTATTCATCTTATTAAACTGTTCATCTTTCATAATGCCATTAGTAGTTTCTAATAGTCTATTTTTATCATAGCCAGTATCTATAAGTTGTTGAATGGCATATTTTATTCGTCCCCAACCTCCACCATTGCGCTCTCGATCAAGATCAAGCAGTGTTATAAATGGAATGTTTAAATCATTTAGCAATCTCCAAAAGTGATTAACATGGCGTCCACCTAATGGAACTATAGAAATTTCTGCAGAGTCTATTTTGGTATTTTTAAGCTCTAGCATTTTTCTAATTATTATTTCTTCGCTATCTCCTTCACCTAAAACAACCAGTTTTGCAAAGTATAGTTCAGGATAGGCTGTTACAGCTTCCTTAATATACTTAAACTGACTTGACTCTTTTTCACTATCAGGAAGCGTAAGTTCCTTTACTTCAGAACACTCTTTTTCTCTGCAGCTTCTAAAATACCTTATATTTGAAGGGTCAATTCTCTTTATAATTGATGGCGAATGAGAAGTTACTATTGATTGAGAATTGGCATTAGCCGAAATAGTCTTCACTCGCTCGATAACTCTTCCAAGAACCTGGGGGGAAATATGATTTTCTGGTTCTTCTATTGCTACAATTGTAAGTATAGGTGGAAGCAAATCAAAATGCTCAGATGCTCCCTTTGTAGATATTTCTTTCATAATTTTTTCTTCAATATCAAGCAGTGTATCAACAATAGAAAGATAAAATAGAGAGCGCAGTCCATCCCCAAGCTCATCACTTTTAAAGCTTCTTGTAGTTTCAGTAGGTGAGAAGGTAACTTCTACTTTCTTTAAAATAGTGTCTAAATCAGAATTATTAAATTGTATTTTTGCATTTGCGTACCTTTGATCCTTGTGATATTCGTTCCATTGTGTATCTAAAGAAGTAGCCAATAATTCTATGGATTTTTCCTCCAAGAAAGCTTTCTCCACCAATTCTGTTCTTTGCTGAATTTTATCCTTTGATTCATCAGACCATTTTATGCTGTTGAGCAGCCTATACATAATGGAACCAGACACATTTTTAAGCTGTTCGTTAGGTTGCCTAATCGCAGGTATATAAATCATTTTTATTCGTTCTAAGTCTTGTCGATTTGCTTTTTGTAAATCAGACTCTTCAATCTCCTTAGAACCTGTAGTTACATAATGAATATTGCTTTCAATAATTCCTTCAGGATTTGTGCTCTTTTTCCATGTTGCATCTAATCTTATTCTTAAGTATGGATTACCTTGCGGTTCGTCTACAACGAAATGATTATAAAATGTTGGAATGTCTATCGGATTCCCCACTTGCAGGGATTTTTCAAATGAAAAATACGCTTCAATAAATAACTCATTTTCAACCACACTTTCAGGGCGTTGACTAATAGGAATATAAAAATCAGAACGTTCTATAAGTCTATCTGAAGTTTTGTCGCCAAACAATTTTAATAGAGCTGTAATTAGTGCTGTTTTTCCACTACTGTTATGACCAATAAAACCAGTCAAATCATCAAATTCAATGACAGTAGGTTCTTTTCCAAAACATCTGTAATTACTAACTATCATTTTAAACAATTTCATTATGTGCCTCCTGACTTATCACCTTATTAAGTAAAACTGTCTTTTTATACCTCTGCTGCCCAGATGAAGTCTTTTCTATGGGGACAACCCCCACATCATCGTTCTTGATATAATTGAGGAACAAAGTGCCTAGGAGGAGTCGGTCACTTCGAGAAATTCTGTTCCATTCATATCCCTTAAATAGGTCACGAGCAAGAAAAATCTCACCATCATTAAGGTTTTTAAGTTCACTCTTTGCAATATCTAATAATTCATTGACTGACAGCACAATTATACCTCCCAATTAGAACAACGATAACAACAACATTGTTAATATAATTGTATCCCTTTTCCAAGCAATATTCAACATCAAACTAATGATTTGTATATAGTTTTACATCTTATTCAAAACAATATATTAACTATCAACAATAAATCCCTCAAAATTCCCAAAGGCTTTAGTTTTGGCAATCTATCATAGGAGTAGGGAACACCCCCTACTCCTTGTTTTACCACTATCCCTAAGTAAAACTGCATCTCTAGTTTCTTGTTTTACTACAAATGAACTTTAATATTTTGCACATCATATCCTTTAACTAAAACATACCCGTCATAAACTTCAATCTTATCCACCTTACTCTTCACCACACATTCATCGTAAATACCATTACAAATTAGCTCGGCAAGCCGCTCTTTTAACCACTCTTCATTTATCGTAGGAGATAGGGCACACTTATTTTTGCCTTTTTCAATTCTGGTGGCACATCTCCACAACACTTTGCCACGCTCAGTTCTTCTACGATAGGATGCACCACAGTCCCCACATACTAATAAATTGCCCAAAATATACTTGCTATTAAATTTGCTCTTGGACGCTTCTATACTTCCATCATCGTTACGCACAATTCTTTCACGACGTTTCATTTCCGCCTGCACTCTATCAAATACATCTTTTGATACAATAGTAGGATGTGTATCTTCTATATAATATTTTACCCTCTCACCGTGATTCACTTTTCTTTTTCCAGTAATGTAATCCTCAGTAAAAGTTTTCTGAAACATGGTACAACCTTTGTACTTTTCATTTTTGAGCATCTTCTGGATAACATACGTTGCCCAAACATCTTTACCAGTAGCAGTTTTGATTTGCTGGAATTCTAAATACTCTTTTATCTGCTGTAATGTCATGCCATCTAAATATAGATTAAATATTATTTTTACTACCTCTGCTTGCTCAGGTACAATAACTAAGTTGCCGTTTTCACATTGGTAACCCATAAAGTTTTTATACTTCGTAAAGATATCTCCGTTTTCAAACTTCCTTTGATAGCCCCATTTAATATTCTCACTGAGATTTCTGCTTTCTTCCTGAGCTAAAATACCACTAAGAGTGATTGCAAATTCTGCTTCGTCTTCAATTGAGTTTAGGTTTTCATTTTCAAAATACATATTAATGCCCCTTTCTTTTAATTTTCTTATTATGATTAATGTATCTAAAACATTCCGAGACAATCTACTGAGAGATTTCGTGAGAATGTAATCAATTTCGCCAGCACAAGCCTTATTTATCATGTCCTCCAAATTAGAACGACCTTTTTGGCGAAGCCCACTGCCATAGTCAAAATAAACTCCTGCATATTCCCATTGAGGGTTATTTTGTATAACATTTTTATAATTAGAAATTTGCAAATCAATGCTACTTTGCTGGCTTTCAAATTTTGTACTAACCCTACAATATGCGGCAACCTTCAACTTTTTATTTTCTGGTTTAGCAGGTTCTATTCTTGTAAGTTTTTTCATATCAATCTCTTTTCTTAATTTATAGATGAAAGAAAGCCGTGAGCTGATTTCAACTCACGGCTTTCTCTAGTTTTTCTTCTATTTTAATTATCTATCCGTTGCAACAGGCATACAACCTCGCAATGAACTGTCATCGGAAATAAATCTACGGGAACAATCGCTTCCACCTGATACCCTTCATGGGTTAAATGGCGCAAATCTCTTGCCTGTGTGGAAGGATTACAAGAAATGTAAACAATCCGATCCGGACTCAGCTGACACAAAGATTTTAAGAATCGCTCATCGGCGCCTGAGCGTGGAGGATCCATCAACACAACGTCGTACCGTTGTCCTTCCCGAGCTGCTTGTTCCATAAACAAGCCGGCGTCAGCCTCCACAAACCAGGCATTGCGAACATGATTTACGCGGGCATTCTCTATCGCATTTTTGATCGAAACGGGGTTTACCTCGACACCAACTACCTCTTTTGCCTTCTGAGCAGCGACTAGACTGATCGTTCCAATCCCACAATAAGCGTCCAGAACACGTTCCTGACCGGTTAAATTTGCCAGTTCCATTGCTTTATAATACAGGATTTCTGTCTGCTGCGTATTGATCTGATAAAAAGACTTCGCGGTAATGGAAAATCTGAGCCCGCACAGCTGATCCTGAATTTTCCCCGTTCCGCTCAACACTCGTTCCTGCTGTCCCAGGACAATACTTGTACTGCGGTTATTGACATTCATGACAATCGTTGTAATCTCCGGATGCTGGCTGCGCAGCTGCTGAACCAGTTGCTTTCGCGCTGGGAAAATCGGAGAAGCACACACAAGACAAACCAGCACTTCACGGCTGACATGACCAATTCGAATCAAACAATGACGGACTAATCCTGTTCGTTTATCTTCATCATACGGTTCGATCCTGAATTTTGTCATCAGTTCACACAAAGTATTTAAAATCTTTGCTGCCATCGCATCTTGAATCCAGCATTCTGAATAAGGTACAACCTGATGGCTGTCCTCTTCATAGATGCCGGCGATCACCTTGCCCTTCTTATTCAACGAAAACGTAGCAATCACCTTGTTGCGGTATGCCCATGGTTCCTCCATTCCCAGAATCTCCTGAACCTGTCCATAGCGACCTAAAAGCGATTGTACCTTTTCCTTTTTCCATTCCAGCTGAGCTTTGTAGTTCACATGCTGAAGTTGGCATCCGCCACAGCGATCAAAGATCCGGCAGCGCGGCTTTACCCGATCAGCACTTTCGCTTAAGCGCATCGCAGAGATCACCTTAGGCTCTTTTTTGATCGTATATTCCAACTCTACCTCCTCTTGGGGAAGCAGATTTTCAATCAAAACCTTGTCATTTTTGATCTTAACAATTCCCTTGCCGGAAGCATCCAGTCCCGAACAGATTGTTTTTAATGTATAAGTAGGTTCCTTCTTTTGTTCCTTCTTTTGTTCCTTCTTTTGTTCTTTCTTCAGATCTTTCTTAGGTGCTTTTTTTAGTGCTTTATTCGTTTCTTTCTTTTTTTCCTTCATTGTTATCACCTTGTACATCATATCATAAAACAATCCTGCTCGGCAGTGTTTAATTATCTAGATGTCCAGTGAGATATCGTAGATATTTTAAAAGGAAAGTGCTATCATGAGTTTAGAGATGAACTGAATCATCCCGGGCAAGAGAAAAGGAGGGTTTCGCATGAATCAAGAACAACTGAATCGTATGCATTTCGCCTCAGGCTTTATCGCCGCTCTGGACCAAAGTGGAGGAAGTACACCGAAAGCACTTCGGCTGTATGGAATTGAGGAAGATCAGTATGAGGGTGAAGAAGCGATGTTTGATCTGATCCACCAGATGAGAACTCGCATTATCACCAGTCCAGCCTTTACCAGCGAACACATTCTGGCCGCTATCCTCTTTGAAATGACCATGGATCGTCAGATTGAAGGACAGTATACCGCTGATTATCTGTGGGAAAAGAAAGGGATTCTTCCAATCTTAAAAGTAGATAAAGGATTAGCTCCACTGGAAAACGGTGTTCAGCTGATGAAGCCGATTCCAAATCTGAAGGAGTTGCTTGAACGAGCCCAAGATCGGCATATTTTTGGCACTAAAATGCGCTCAGTCATCAAGGAAGCCAATCCTGCTGGAATCCATGCTATTGTAGCCCAGCAATTTGAAATCGGCTTGGAAATTGCCAAAGCTGGTTTCGTTCCAATTCTGGAGCCGGAAGTTGACATTACCATTGCCGACAAGGAAAAATGTGAGCTGCTGCAGAAAGCTGAAATCCAGCAGCATCTGGCTAAATTAACAGAGGATGTCCGCTTGATGTTTAAGCTTTCGATCCCGACCGTTGATGGCTTTTACAGTGACCTGATGGAAGATCCGCATGTCGTCCGCGTCGTTGCCTTATCCGGCGGCTATTCCCGCAAGGAAGCTAACGAAAAACTGGCGCGCAATCCAGGCCTGATCGCCAGCTTCTCCCGCGCTTTAACCGAAGGTCTTAAGGCTCAGCAAACCGATGAAGAATTCAATACTCTGTTGAAATCTTCGATTCAATCGATTTACGATGCTTCTGTTCAATAATTTCGTTCCAGTACAATTTTAGAAAACAGCGTCAAGAGAAAACCGTTTTTCCTCAGCGCTGTTTTCCTTTTGTTCCTTTAAACATCACATATAAGCCTCTAAGCTTAACTTGTGTTCGATTTCCCACCTTTTATCGGGGCGTTTCGATATTCTTTTTTCCGATTCTGACTTATAATACCTACATTACCCTAAGGAGAAAAAAATGCGATTACAAGATAAAGTAGTATTGGTTACGGCCTCGACCCGAGGCATTGGTTTGGCTACCATCCAAGCCTGCGCCAAGGAAGGCGCAATCGTTTATATGGCAGCCCGCAATTTAGATCTGGCTCAGCAGCGAGCTGAGGAATTAAATCAGAAAGGTTATCGTGTCCACATGGTCTACAACGATGCGACCAAACTGGATTCCTACCGGACAATGATCGAAGAAGTGATCAAGCTTGAAGGGCGAATCGATGTATTGGTCAACAATTTCGGTACCTCCAATCCGCAAACAGATCTTGATATTAAACATACAAAATGGGAAGATTTCCAGTCGACGGTCAATATCAACCTGGCCAGTGTCTATGTCAGCAGCCAAGCTGTCATTCCGCATATGGAAAAGCAAGGCGGCGGCAGCATTATCAACATCAGCTCGATCGGCGGCCTAACCCCGGATATTGCCCGAATTGGATATGCGGTCAGCAAAGATGCGATCATTTACCTTTCTAAAAACATCGCTGTGCAGACAGCCCGCAGCAACATCCGCGTTAATGTCGTTTGTCCGGGGCAGACCGCAACCGACGCCGTGATGAACAACATGTCCCCGGAATTTCAGGAGTTCTTCCTGCGCCACACACCGATCAAACGGATGGGCAAACCGGAAGAGATTGCCGCAGCGGTTGTTTACTTCGCCAGCGATGAATCTGCCTATACAACGGGGCAGGTGATGGCTGTTCATGGTGGTTTCGGCCTGCCAACCCCGGTCTTCGCAGACATGATTGATTTAAGTGCTGAACAAAAGCACTAACAGCCCTTTACACACGCAAAAAGCTGAGGGAAACAGCATCATTCCTGTCCTCCTCAGCTTTTTCTTCGCCTCTTATCATATTAAAGCCGCTTTATTTCCCCAGTGAACTTGTTTTTTTCAGCGCTAATATCTTATTCCGAAGCTCACGATAGCGACGGGTTGTTTCCGGACGCATCTGGGCTTCACGCACATCATTACCGAAAGCACCGCGGCTGATCATCACAATCGGCGGGAACTGAATCCGTTTGAATACGGCGCCCTTCATCGTCCGCAATACCCATTCTAAATCCTGAATAAAGGCTTCCGGATCATCCAGACCATAATAACGAATCCAACGCCCCATTTCACTGTCCTGCAGCGTTCCGTTGAGATAATCTTCCATAATTTCCTCGACCTGTGCGCTCGGGTATTCTGTCAGCTTGCCAATCAGCCAGTCATGATAAAACCACTTCATCGGATCCCGCTGATCTGTTTTTAATTCCGCAGACGGCGGGAATTCCCAGATCAGTGAATCACCTTGGATTTCCGGAAGCAGATTGTCCGGAATGATCGTTTTGCCAAATGCAGCATTGATTTGTTTCGCTAAATCAAACAACTGCACCTTCGTGCAATCCGCAATCGGCGAGAGCGCACCGATGGCATCGCCATACAACGTGCAGTAACCCAAGGCCGCCTCGACCTTGTTGCCGTTGTTGACGATCACACCGTTTTCCATCGACGCAAAGCTGGACAACAGGTGACCACGCAGGCGAGCCTGGATATTTTCAAGCGCCAGTCCCTCAGCCTGCGGATAGCCATAGTCCTGCAGCGTTTCCACCGTTGCATCCACAATCTTCTCAATACTGCCCTCGCGGATGGTTATGCCTAGCCGATTTGCCAGAGCCTTCGCGTTGTTTTTGGTCGTCAGACTGTTGTAGCGGCTGGCCATGTTGTAGCCGACGACCCGCTCCGCTCCTAAAGCATAAACTAATAGTGCCGACGTAATACTGCTGTCCAGACCGCCGGACAAACCAACGATCCATTTCATCTTCGGCGTAAACATCTGCTGATCAAATTCACGGATCGCACAAACCAAAGCCGTCATCAGCTTGGATTCAGGCTGCCGTGAAATCGTCTGATGCTCATGCAGCGAACAGGTTCGGCATTCTGCTTCAAACGTATCATTCAATGAAATCTGACGATCGCCATTTTCTCCATAAATCGTGCTGTCGCCGTCAAACACCATGACATTCTTGCCATTATTCTGCATACCGCAGGCATTGACATACACCAGCGGCACAAAGTGTCCCGACGCTTTTTTTGCATGGGATTTCACCCGTTTATCACGGGAGTGTTCCTTATTGACTGTCCATGGCGAACAGGACAGATTGATGATCAGATCCACATCCTGACGCAGATAAGCTTCCGTCACATCCAGTGCATAATCATCGCTCCACAGATCCTCGCAAATCTCAACGCCGATCCGCCACGTTTTCCCATCCTTTTCAAACAGAAACGGACTGATCATGGAATCAACGGCTTTTTGATTGCGCATCGCAATCTCAATCCCGGAAAGAAAATAACGGGAATCATCAAAAACGCGGTAATCCGGATTGAGATGTTTGATATAAATCCCATCCAACGCATCCTTTTCTTTCTTCACCCATTTTTGGTTGTAACAGAAATACGCGGCATTGCAGCGAATCGGACGACCGTCACGGCCACAGACTGCCTGCCCCAGCGGTTTATTCCAGAGATTACCATAGAGAATCCCAATCCCCTCGGACAAGGCCAGAAGTTCATCATTGAAGCTGTCCAGATTCCGACACCAGTCCAGATCCAGCCATTGATCCTGCAGACAGTATCCGCTCAGTGCCATTTCCGGAAAAACGATCAGATCCGCATGTTCAGCTTTGGCCTGTTCAATCATACGGCGCATAGCTACCAGATTCTCCGTCGGCTGTCCTTGCTTAACCTTGATTTGTCCTAACGCAATTTTCATAATTCAGCCCCCGTACTGCTTCTTTAACAGATTGTTCCGCCGGTAATCTTCACATCTTCCTGATGTTCGATCATCGCTTCAATTGCTGCAGTCAATCCTCGGACAATCGTGTCCAGTTCCATCGACGGCATCGCTTTTTTTGATGCCGCCTGCGATGGCAGATACGGAATATGAATGAACCCGGAGCGCTTGCCCGGAAATTCTTTTTCAATCAGATAACGGACGCCGTAAGTCACATGATTGCATACAAACGTTCCGGCACTGTTGGAAACCGAAGCGGGAATGCCCGCTTCTTGCATTGCCTTCACCATCGCCTTGATCGGCAGCGTTACAAAGTAAGCATCCGGCCCATCGGCATAGATGAGCTCATCCACCGGCTGATTGCCTTCATTGTCGCTGATCCGGCAATCATCAACATTGATGCCGACCCGCTCCACTGTAATCTCTGCCCGTCCGCCGGCCTGACCGATCGATAAGATCATATCCGGATCTTCTTTGAGAATGGCCTCGCGGATGACCGCTAACGACTTATGGACAACGGTTGGAATTTCCAGTTTCACAATCTGCGCTCCGCCGATCACCTCCGGCAGCCGCTTAACAGATTCAATCGCCGGATTGATGGACTCTCCGCCAAAAGGGTCAAAGCCTGTCACTAATATTTTCATTGATCTGTCCTCCTTGTGTATTTTTTACTTCAAAATCTGCGATTTTACCCTACGCAAAGATGCTGAGATATACTTGAATTTAGAAAGCCAGCACCAGCATGAGGATAACATGCACGGCGATCATCACCAGCGCCATCGGCAGCTGAGCCTTGATCACCGTATACTTGTCCTTCGTTTCCAGCACGGCTGCCGGAACAATGTTGAAATTAGCGGCCATGGGCGTCATCAGTGTTCCGCAGAAACCCGCCGTCATGCCCAAGGCCCCGACAATCGCCGGATCTCCGCCCTGCAGAATGACAAACGGTACGCCGATTCCGACGGTGATGACGGAAAACGCCGCAAAGGCATTGCCCATCACCATCGTAAACAGCACCATTCCGGCTACATACACAATGACGCCGAGAACAATACTGCCCTGCGGTACCACATTCGCCATGATGCCGGAAATGACTGCCCCGACGCCGGCTTCTGTAAAGACTGAACCCAAAGCTCCTAACAGCTGCGGCAGCAGGCTGGCAGCCCCCACCGTCATCAACAGCCGCGCAGTATCATCCCGCGTATCCGCAAACTTCGGCCGGGTGATCACCACCCCGATCAGATACGCTAAAATCGAAGCCAGACCGATTGCCAAAGCGGATGGAAACGACACGCCCCCTTCCGCAACCGTGAATTGAAGCTGCGATAAAACGGCGCTGACCGCGGCTAAAATCAAGCCGGCAATCGCTAACTGCCCAGCCTGACGCTGCGCGCTGCGGGCTGCCTGGGCTTCCAACTTCTTTGCGCTTACAAACTTTAAACCTGCCCAAACGGTCAAAACCGCGGCCGGGATTAAGCCCCAAACTAAAGGAAACGAAATCACCGGCGAACTGCCGGAAAATTTCAGCATCGACAGCACCAGGGCGACAACGCCGATCGTGATCGCCGGCAGGAAGATCTTGTTGCCCAGCTTATCCGCCTGCGCCTTGCGGAATGCCGCTTCTGAAGGAACAAATTTCCCCATCTGCACTTGTTTGGCCGCCGTCAGACAGCCCAACACCAGAAGCAAAGCGCCTGTCAGAGCATAGGGCAGATAAGGCCCTAGAATAAAGATTAAACCTAGGATTGTCCAAAAAGCAAACGTACCGATCCGGCACTTCTCGTTCTGCAGCCCGCGCCACGCGGCGTTAAAGCTGACCAGTCCGCACAGGCAGAAAATGATTTCACTGCCCCAATTCAGCACTGTTTTTAAATCCATTATGCCTGCACCTCCTTTTTCAGCTTGCGATCAGCCAATAAGACCTGGATGATTGTAAAGAGGGTGACAACGATTCCAACTGGAATGGAAGCCTGCGCAATTGAACCCAGCGTTACTTCATATCCGGCCGCGGCCAAAGTCCCCTGAATTAACAGAACGCCGCTGTTACCTAAGAAAATGTTCTGACCGAAAAAGTTGCCGTAGTTTTCAACCGCGGCGGCCAGACCTTTAATCCGTTCACGCTGCTTTTCGTTCAGCGGCTTTTTAATGGCGGTCTGCCCTGCCGCTTCACTCATCGGCAGAATCAGCGGCCGGACAAACTGCACATGACCGCCTAATCGAATTGACATCGCCGAGGCCAAAATCCGAACAACCATGTAGATAGACAAAACTTTGCCGGCCGTTGCGTTTTTGATCTTGCCGATCAATTCCGCAGCCCGCTCCTTCATGCCGTAGCGTTCGATCAAGGCAATCGCCGGAAAGCTGATCAAAAAGATCGACATCAAGCGGTTATCCACGAACGATTTCCCCATAATCTCCAAGATCTGAATAAAATTCAGGCCTGAGACCAGTCCAGTAACTAAACCAGAGATTAAAACGACCGCAATGACGTCCCACTTTAAGGCAAATCCAACCACAATGATCAGAATGCCGATTAATTTCAAGTATTCCATAATCCATTCCTTTCCCTTTTAGAGTATTCCCATTATACCAGATTTCCCTCAAAGCTTGCATTGAAAATTTTCATGCGTTTCAGACTGCATTTTGCAGTCTGTTTTCAACGGAAGATCTGCTGGACGAGAAACATATAAAACAATGTACCGCAGCCGATACTCATCAGACTGTTCTGTTTCCAATGATGGATGAAGCCGGTCAGCGCCAGTGCCAGCAGTTCCGGCGTCCCATGGTACGGTCCCAGCCACGAAGCAGTACGCAGGCCATACACCACCAGCATCGCCATCATCGCCATCGGCAAGACCTGCCCCAGATAAGCAATCGTTTTGGGGATCGGCTGACCGGGGCGAAACGCCGCAAAGGGCAGCCAGCGTGTCAGGAAGGTGACCGCAGCCATCAACAAAATTGAAATCAGAATAGGATTCATTGGATCAGCCCCCTTCGCTGCAACGTTCGCCGCACGCCCAATAAGCCCGCTGCAATCATCACCAGAGCCGGCAGAATCATGCCGTCAGGGCCGAAGAAAACAAGCGCGGCCACGGCACTGATCAGTCCAATCCCCGTGGGGATCGGCGTATTGGCCGATTTCAGCTGATCCAGACAGGTGACAAAGAACAGCGCGGTCATTGCAAAGTCAATTCCTGTTGTATCAAAAGGAATAACCGAACCGACCGCCGCTCCGATCAGCGTTCCCCAAATCCACCACAACTGATCCAGCAAGGTAATCCAAAAATACAGCCGCTGCGGCGCCGCCCTTTTCTCCAGCTTTTTCTGACATAACAAGCCGTAGGTTTCATCGGTCAGTCCAAAAATCAGATACAGCCGGCGAAGGCCGCGCTCGCCAAATTCCTGCAGAAATGAAAAACCGTAAAACAGATGCCGCAGATTGACGGCCAGCGTCATGAAGATCACCTGCAGCGGACTGGCCGCTTGGGCGATCAGCGAAATTCCGACAAACTGCATCGAGCCGGCATAGACAACAACGCTCATTAACACAGCCCAGCCCCAGCTGATCTGGTGCTGCTGGGCAAGCAGACCGAAAGCGATACCCACGACTAGATAGCCGGGAAAGACTGCCAGCGAGGCTCCCAAAGCCTCTTTTTTAGTTTGATCCATCCTTTATCCCCCCCTTTTTCGTAAAATGAATCGGCTTTGCTCAGCCGAAAAACGGATCCAAGCCGCAAATAGAGAAAAAGCGGAAGTTTTGTCTTATCCCTTCCGCTTCCTGTTTGTGAATGCGTATCTTTTTAAAACATCAGGATCGTATTCAGAATCATCATCAAACAGATGAAACTGATCAAGCCGATCACCATGATTTTCTGAAATGTTTTCTTCGATTTCGTCATGATGGCCTCCTTACAGTATTGCTAGTGTACCGCAAAGCCGGTTCGCTGTCAACAATCCTGCAGTCCCCGCGCCCCGATATCATGACGGTAAAACAGCGCATCGCAGGCAATTTTTTCAATTTCGGCATACGCCGCAGCCTGCGCCTGCTTCAGCGTCGGCCTCTGCGCAGCGATAAACAGCACTCGTCCGCCGGAGGTCACCAGCTGTCCGTTTTCGATCGCCGTTCCCATATGAAAGACGGTCGCATCCACTTGCTCGAGATTGCTGATCTTCGCACCTTTCGTTGAACTTTCCGGATACCCCTGACTGGCCAGCACGACGCCCAGCACCGGTTCTTTCGACCAATGTAGCGGCAGGGTCTGATGCTGCTGCACCTGCATGCAGATTTCATAAAGATCATCCTGCAGGGCGATCATCAGCACTTCCGTTTCCGGATCGCCGAAGCGGACATTGTATTCAATCGTTTTCACGCCGCGCTCCGTCGCCATGCAGCCGGCATATAAAATTCCGGTAAAGGGACAGCCTTCCTGAACCATGGCCGCCGCCATCGGCTTAACGATCTTTTCAATCGCTTCTTCAACAACGGCTTTGGACAAATGCGATACTGGTGTATAAGCGCCCATTCCACCGGTATTCAGCCCCTCATCATGATCAAAGGCCCGCTTATGATCCTGCGCGATCTCCATCGGAATGACGGTTGTCCCATTGACAAAGGCCAGCTGGGAGAATTCTTCTCCCTCAAGATATTCCTCGATGACAACGGTTGCCCCAGCCTGATCGAACAATCCGCCGCACATCATCTCTTTTAAAGCATCCTGCGCCTCGGCCTGGGTTTGGGCAATGATTACACCTTTGCCCGCAGCCAGACCATCGGCCTTCAGCACGATCGGCATCGGCTGCTGCTCAAGATATGCCTTCGCCTGATCATAATCGGAGAAGCTTTGATAAGCTGCGGTTGGAATCGCATATTTTTTCATCATGGCTTTGGCAAAGGCCTTGCTTCCCTCTAACCGCGCCGCCGCACGGCTGGGACCAAAGACCGTCAGCCCCGCGGCCGCAAAGGCATCGGCAATGCCCTCACATAACGGCACTTCCGGTCCGACAAACGTCAGATCAATTGCCTGAGCCTTCACAAATGCAATCAGTTTGTCAAACTCCAGTACGCCGATCGCCACGCATTCGGCAACTTCCGCCATCCCCGGATTACCCGGAGCGGCATAGACTTTTTCAACCTGCGGACTCTGCGCAAATTTCCAGGCTAACGCATGTTCCCGTCCGCCGCTGCCGATCACCAATACTTTTGCCATACCTGTTTATTCCTCCACCAGCATTTTTAATGTTTCCGGATACAGGACATGCTCGATCGCATGCACCTGCGCCTCAATTTCTTCCTTGCTCCACTGCGGCTGCACGGCAAAGGCCCGCTGCGCGATAATCCGGCCGCCGTCCATCGACGCATCGACGTAATGAATCGTCACGCCCATAACTTTAACGCCATAATCAATCGCCTGCCCGATGGCATCCTTGCCTTTAAACGCCGGCAATAGCGACGGATGAATGTTCACGATCCGCTGATCGTAAGCCTCTAACATTAGTGGAGAAAGCAAGCGCATATATCCGGCCAAGGCGATAAAATCGACCTGATGCGCCTGACATTGCGCAATGATTTCCTGTTCATAATCCGGCTTGGACGAATAGTCCTTCGGATTGAACGCAAACACGTCGATGCCGCGCTGCCGTGCTTTTTCGATGACCGGGGCGTTTTGTTTATCCACGACGACCAGCGTCAGTTTCGCTTTCAGCTGACCGGCCTCAATCGCATCGGCAATCGCTTCAAAATTCGTTCCCGTTCCGGAAGCAAAGACCGCGAGGTTCTTCATTGAATGTCAATTCCTTCCTGACTGGTCACCTTCCCGATCACCGTTGCCTTTTCACCCTGAGCAGCCAAAATTTCCAATGTGGCCTCCGCATCCTTCGGATCCACAACGAGAATCATGCCAATTCCCATATTGAAGACATTGTACATTTCCTTTTCTTCCATGCCTGAGAGCTTCTGCAGAACATGGAAAATCGGCAGCACTTCCCAGGTTCCGCGATGGATTTCAATGCCTAATCCCGGATTCAGACAGCGCGGCATGTTCTCATAGAAGCCGCCGCCGGTAATGTGGGCGATGCCATGAATATCCACGCTTTTCAAGACTTCCAGCACCGGACGGACATAAATCCGCGTCGGCGTCAGCAATGTATTTCCCAGGGAGTCCTGCAATTCGTCAAACTTCGTGTTCAGATCAAGCTGATTGTCTTTTAAGACAATCTTACGGACCAAGGAGAAGCCGTTGGAATGCACGCCGCTGGAAGCCAGTCCAATCACGACGTCGCCGACCTTAGTTTTCTCTCCGGTAATCATCTGGGATTTCTCTACAGCCCCGACCGTAAAACCGGCGATATCATAATCTTCTTCGTCATACATATCCGGCATTTCCGCCGTTTCCCCGCCAACCAAAGCACAGTTGGCAAGCACGCAGCCATCAGCCACGCCCTTGACAATCTGTTCAATTTTCTCCGGATGATTTTTGCCAACCGCAATGTAGTCCAGGAAAAACAGCGGCTCTGCACCCTGAGCAATGATATCATTGACGCACATCGCGACAACGTCCTGTCCGACGGTATCATGCTTATCCATCATAAAGGCCAGCTTCAGCTTCGTGCCGACTCCGTCCGTGCCGCTGACCAGCACCGGCTCTTTCATGTTCAGCGCACTCAGATCAAACAGGCCGCCGAAGCTGCCGATGCCGCCCATCATGCCGAAGCGGCGGGTTTTTTCAATGTGTTTTTTAATCAAACGAACCGACTCGTATCCAGCCTCTAACGAAACGCCGGCCTTTTCATACTGTGTACTCATGCTTTTCCTCCCTTGCCCCGGATGTAATTTACCCCGTTGGCGAAAATATTCTGTTTCTTTTCTCCGTCAATATTTTTAAAGACATCCGTAAAGAAGCGTTCGGAATGACCCATTTTTCCTAATATCTTGCCATCCGGAGAAACCAGACCTTCAATCGCCCAGTCTGAGCCGTTGAGGTTTGCTTTCGGATCCATCGTCGGCGAGCCGTTTTCATCGCAGTATTGGAACGCCACCTGGCCATTGGCAAACAGCTGATCGATCATCGCTTCGTCTGCAACCAGCCGGCCTTCGCCATGGCTGACCGGAATCGAATACACTTCACCGCACTCCATTCCCTGCAGCCATGGCGAGCAGGTGCTGGCAACCCGGGTTCTCACGACACTGGAAATGTGTCGGTTGATATGATTGCGGGTCAGCGTCGGACTGGTTTCATCGAGTGTGCGGATCTCGCCATACGGCAGCAGGCCGGACTTGATCAGCGCTTGGAAACCGTTGCAGATGCCCAGGATCAACCCATCGCGTTTCAGAAGCCGGCTTACCGCGGCTTTAATCTTCTCGTTCTGTAAGATGTTCACAATAAACTTCGCCGATCCATCCGGTTCATCCCCGGCTGAGAAGCCGCCTGGGATCGCCAGAATGTGACTGTTGTCCAACAAGGCAGCCATCTGATCAATCGAATCGAAAATCGCCTGTTCATTCTGATTGCGGAAAACGAAGATGGTGACGTTTGCCCCTTCTTCTTCAAAGGCCCGGCGGGTATCATATTCGCAGTTGCTGCCTGGGAAAACTGGAATCAAAACGCGGACTTCCGCACTCGGCTGTTCACAGCGATACGGATGCGTACTTGCTTTATCCCGCACTGGCAGTGTCGTGGCTTCGCCCTTGCTGTAAACCGGGTAGAGCGCGCTGAGCGTTCCCATCCAGGAATCCAGCACTTCTTCCTGAGTCAGTTTTATTTCATTGATTTGATACTGCGGCGAAGCCATGACCTGACCGATCACCATGGCGCGCGCATCGTTAAATTCCGGCGTGACCTCCGCCACGATCAACCCCGGCTGTAACTGCAGCAGTTCGTTGCCGCCGTTGATTTCAAAGCCGAGACGATTGCCGAAGCTCATCTTGAACAGAGCTGCCAGAATACCGCCCTCTTCTGCGACATAGGCCGATTGAATTGTTCCCTGACGAATTCCTTCACGAACCGCCTCAAACATTGTTTTGTAGCTGGCTAAATCCGGCAGACCCTCAGCACTGATCTGCGGCTTAAAGGCAACCAGACGATTGCCCGGTGTTTTTAACTGCGGCGTGATGATGTTGCGGACCGAACCATCCGAGCAGGCAAACGAAATCAGCGTCGGTACGACATGCTTGTCATTGAAGGTTCCGGACATGCTGTCCTTGCCGCCGATCGCCGCTTTCTGGAAATAATCCTGCACCTGCATCGCCCCCAAGAGCGCTTCAGTGACTTTACCCCAACGCTGTGGATCCTGATTCAGCCGTTCAAAATATTCCTGGAATGAGAAATGAATCTTTTCAAAGTCTCCGCCGCAGGCAACGGTCTTAGCCATCGATTCCAGCACGCTGTCCATCGCTCCGACATAGGTCGAATATTCCATAATCCGCGGATTAAAGCCATAGGTCAGAATGCTGCAGGTTGTTGTTTTGCCGTCGAGGACCGGCAATTTCTGCACCGAAGCCTGAGCCGGTGTCAGCTGCGTCTTGCCGCCATACGGCATCAGCACCGTCGTGGATCCAATCGAGGCGTCAAACATTTCGCTTAGCCCCTTCTGGCAGCAGACGTTCGGCTGAGCCATCATGGTCAGAATCGCTTCCTTGCCTAACGGCGTATCCGTGCCAAACGGATTCGCTCCCTCCAAGGTCGCAATTTCAACATCGGCCTGCTGGCGGACACCGCTGGTATCAATAAACTTCCGCGCCAGATCGACGACCGTCTGATCATTCATCTTCATGATTAAGCGGCCGGTATCCGTCACTTCCGCCACACGGTATGCTTCCAGATTTTCTTCCGCGGCCAAGGTGATGAATTTCGCTTCATCCGCTGCTGAAACAACCACCGCCATGCGTTCCTGACTTTCGCTGATCGCGATTTCCGTTGCGTTCAGACCGGCATATTTAGTCCGGACCTGATCGAGATGAATCTCAAGCCCATCAGCCAGTTCGCCGATCGCTACACAGACGCCGCCGGCTCCGAAATCATTGCATTTTTTAATTAAACAGGTGCAGTCCGGATTACGGAATAACCGTTGAATCTTCCGCTCTTCCGGCGCATTGCCCTTCTGTACCTCACTGGCGCAGACCTCCAACGATTTTAAATTGTGTTCCTTGGAAGAACCGGTAGCGCCGCCAATGCCGTCCCGTCCGGTTTTGCCGCCTAACAGAATGACAACATCGCCCGCCTGCGGAGATTGGCGCACGACATTTTCCGCTTTGGCCGCACCGACCACCGCTCCGACTTCCATGTGCTTGGCGACATAGCTTGGATGAATGATCTCACGGACATGCGTTGTCGGCAGACCGATCTGATTCCCATAGGAGGAGTTGCCGTGCGTGGCTTTTTTGGAGATGACTTTCTGCGGCAGCTTACCGGCAATCGTTTCATCCAGTTTTTCCAAGATGTTGCCGCAGCCGCTGACACGCATGGCCTGATAGACGTAGCTGCGTCCGCTTAACGGATCACGGATCGCACCGCCGATGCAGGTAGAAGCACCGCCGAAGGGTTCGATTTCGGTCGGATGATTGTGTGTTTCATTTTTGAACATCAAAAGCCACTTTTCAGGCTGTCCGTCATGATCGACGTCAATAAAGACGCTGCAGGCATTGATTTCTTCGCTGACCTCAACTTCCGGCGATTTGCCTTGACGGCGCAGATCGCGGGCATTGATCGTTGCCATGTCCATCAACGTCTGCGGCTTTTCATCCCGACCGCAGGCTGTGCGCAGCTGCAGATAACGCTGGTAGGCCTGCTGAATCTGCTCGCCAAACCGCTCTGTCGTAATCTTAACGCTTTTCAGACAGGTTTCAAAGGTTGTATGCCGGCAATGATCCGACCAATAGGTATCCAAAACGCGAATTTCCGTTTCTGTCGGATTGCGCTTCTCTTCGTCGCGGAAATAGTGCTGCACCAAGGTCAGATCGGCTTCGCTCATCGCTAATCCCTGCTCTGCGACAAACGCGGCGATCTGGGCGGCATCCATCTCAATAAAATGCGGGAACTGCTGCAGCGGCTTAACATCAACGTTCTGATCAATCGCCAGCTTCGACAGATCCTTCACGCGGGATTCAATCGGATTGATGACATAGGCTTCGATTTTCTTCAACATTTCATCGCTGACTTCCCCTTCCAGGATCATCAGCTTGCCGGTCGTGATCCGGCAGCTTGACGCGGGATTCAGCAGCTTGACACACTGCATGGCACTGTCGGCCCGCTGATCATACTGCCCCGGCAGCGTTTCCCAAACGATAACCGGCTTGGCTTCCAGATCCAGCGTTTCATAGAGCGTATCGGTCATGACTTCAGTAAAAACGGTTTTCTTGGCCTTAGCATAATCTTCGCTGTCAATATCAAAGATATCATAAATATTGAACAGACGCAGTCCCTGCGCCTGAAGCTGCAGATTTTCGCTTAATTCATTCAACAGATCCTGCGCCTCCGTACGGAAGCGGTCTTTCTTTTCAACAAAGATGCGCTTGTTTATTAAACTCATGGCTTTCTCCATTTCTAAAATTTCATGTTTTCTAAGACGTTCTTCTTCATCTGAGCTTTATGATCTTCGATCTTTTTATGCATTTGTGGATCAAAAGCGCCCAGCATCGTTGCGGCCAAATAAGCAGCATTTTTGCATCCGGCTTTGCCAATCGCAACGGTCGCAACCGGAACACCGGCCGGCATCTGGACAATTGAAAGCAAACTGTCTAATCCATCGAGCGTACTGGTTTTCATCGGGATGCCAATGACCGGCAGTGTTGAGCAGCCGGCAATGACTCCGGCCAGATGCGCCGCGCCTCCCGCTGCCGCAATGATCACCTTGAGACCGCGATCATAGGCGGTTTTGGCATATTCGATCGTTTCATCCGGAGTGCGGTGAGCGCTCAGTACAATCTTTTCATACGGAATACCTAAGGATTCCAAGGTTTCGCAGGTTGATGAAACGTTTCCCTCATAATCGCTCATCGAACCCATAACAATCCCAACAACTGCTTTTTCTTCCATTTTCATACTCCTCCTTGAATTTAGAAATAGAAAAAGACATCAGAGAACCTCCAATGTCTACAAAACAAAAACAAAAAAGCCTTCGTTTTGTAGTCTTGCCGTTTACGGCAGCAAGGTAGAAACTTGTGAGCCTTATTCCCACGATTATACAAAATCATGAAGCCGTCAAAAAGAAAACACAGGTGCAAAACACCCATGCTTATTCTTGATTTTTATGAAAAGTATCCTTCATGGAAATGCCTGTTTTTCTCATTGCTCACCAGTCACCTTTCACGCGGATATAATACCATAAACAGGCAGGCAAAAAAAGGCTTTTTCTTTGGTTTTGTTGAGATTTTACTTAAATTTCAAAGGTTCAGGCAGACGACTGGCAGAAAATCAAGAAAGTCAGCATTCTCCCCTTATCTTTTCCTCGTCTTCTTTATTCGCATCGCTCCCTCATAGCAGCAGGACCCTTTCAAATTCATTTGAAAAAGCGTAACAAAAAAGCCGGAGTTTAACGCTCCAGCTTCATTCTGCGGTATTTCTTGCCGATTGCCGCTTTTAAACGGCGGGTTATTTCTTCATTCTGTTCTTTCTTAAAATCAAAGGTCAGCTGCGTTAAGGAAGTTTTGCCTTTTTTATCCGTTTCCTTGACGGTCATGACGACTTTACACTTATTCTTAACTTCCTTCACATCATATTCTGTGATTGCTTCAAACGGAACTGAGCTGCCCATATACATGAATCCTTCACTGCCCAATCCGTCACTAATCAGTGCGAACATGATGATCACCACGGCCATCAGCACGGAACGCAGAATCGTCATCGGACTGAAATCGAGAGCTAAAAACGGCAGAAAGCAAAGCGAAGCCGCGATCAGAATCATGATCCGCGACGCCGTCCAGAAGCAGCAGTAAATCTCAATCGCTTTCTTCTGACGCAGCAGAATCCGAATCAGCCAGACGCAGGCTGCGGCAAAAAAGACCAACAAAATCAAATTAAATATTTCCATAGGTTTTCCTTCCTTACTTTAATGCTTTTAAAGATTGAATCCGATCTTAAAGCAGCTCAATCCCATTGTCATGACACAGCTTGCGCATGATCGGCGGCCACAGTGAAGCCTGAACCTCACCAATATGAGCTTTATGCAGCAGCAGCATACAGATGCGGCTCTGTCCGATGCCCCCGCCCATGGTTAACGGCAGATCCCCAGCTAATAATGCCCGATGAAACGGCAGCACGGAGCGTTCAGGACAGCCGGCTTTGTTCAGCTGATCGATCATGCTGGCCTCATCCACGCGGATGCCCATTGACGAAATTTCCATGGCTCTGTCCAACACCGCATCCCAGAACAGCAAGTCACCGTTGAGCTTCCAGTCATCATAGTCCGGAGCCCGGCCATCATGCGGCTTTCCATCACTCAGCCGATCACCGATCTGTTCGATAAACACTGTACCATATTCTTTCGTGATCGCATCTTCACGCTGTTTTGCGCTCAGCGACGGATAACGATCCAACAGCTCCTGAGAAGTAATAAACGTCACTTTTTCCGCGATGATCGGCGTGATCTGCGGCACCTGTGAACAGAGTGTTTCTTCCGTTTCCTTCAAACTCCGGACGATCAGACGCACGGTTTCTTCCAACTGAGCTAAGGTCCGCTGCGGACGCAGGATGATCTTTTCCCAATCCCACTGATCCACATAGATCGAGTGCAGATTATCCAGATCTTCATCCCGGCGGATCGCATTCATATCCGTATATAGTCCCTCACCCGGCTCAAACGCGTATTGTCGCAGGGCCAGCCGCTTCCACTTCGCCAATGAATGCACGATTTCCGCTTCAGTCTGTGTTTCCTTCACATCAAAATGAACCGGACGTTCAACCCCATTCAGGTTGTCATTGAGACCGCTGGAAGCTTCTACAAACAGCGGGGCGCTGACACGAATTAAGCGCAGGTTGTCAGCCAGTTTCCGCTCAAAGGTATCTTTGACCAGCTTGATGGCAAGCTGGGTTTCTTTTTGATTCAGCAGTGAGCGATAATGCTCAGGCAGTATGCAGTGTTCTATCGACATGGTATCCCCCATTTCAAAACTGTCTTTTATTATACCAGTATCCTGACTGGAACAAAAGTAAAAGACAGGAAATTTTCCTGCCTTAATCAATCTTCTGAACAATTTCCAAGGAAACGCTGACGCGTGTCGGCTGACCACACAATTCCAGTTCCAACACCGCCCGACGCTTATGCCGATCAATCTTAACGATCTGCGATTCGAAGCCTTGCAGCGGACCCTCGGTAATGATGACCTGATTGCCCTGAATCAGACCGGTGGAATGCTCCAATACTTTATTTTTGCCCAGCAGACGTTCAAGATATTCTTTTTCCTCGCTGCGCAGCGCTGGGGTCCCTTCTTTATCAAATTTAAGCAGCTTGACAATTCCGGTTTTCTGCTGCCGCAGTTCTTTAATCCGCTCATCCATCGCGACTTGTCCCAGCTCGCTTTCGATAAACAAATAGCCTGGAAACATCGTTTTCTCTACGAGTTCGGAGATTCCCTGTTTTCTGAACACGACTTTCATCTTAGGAATAAAAGCCTGAAGACCCTGACTGAGAAAAAAATCTCGGATTTTCTCTTCCATTCCGCTGCGGATAAACAGTACATACCAGTTCATGCGCTCTCCCCTTTCGACAAGAATCTTTTAAAGGATACAAAGTTCACTTTAAAAAGTCAAGGAACAAACTGCATTATCCTTATTTTCACAAGCATTGTTCTCAGTTTCACACTCATCCAAAAGAAAAGGCGGCCTACTCTGCCGCCAAGTACGAATTAATAACCAAGATCTTCGTTAATGAGTAAAACATGAATACGTCCCGGCACATGGGAACGCTGCAATGTCACCGCAGCTGAACAAATCCGAGTTGGCAGTTGACAATCCACACAGGCTCCAATCTTAGTACACGGGTTATCCTTATTTAAGCGAACACAGTTAGCCGGCGCTGCGATCGTTTTCACCCGATCTTCCGCCGCTTTTAAATCCCTTACAATCTTATTAGCACCGGCGATCACTAAGACATGCTCAGGGCCATAAATCATTGCCGCAACACGATTGCCGTTGCCGTCGACATTGTATAATTCACCACTGAGCGTGACCGCATTCGTGCTGGTCAAAAAATAATCGCAGGACAGCGCTGCATGATAGATTTCATGCGGATGTTCACTGTGATACCGATCTAAATACTGAATCTCCGAATTGTTCTCCAGAAAGTCAATGATTCCCATTTCAAACAGCGTCATCGATCCACCGCCACTGACCGACACCTGGTCTTTCAGCAAGTCTTTTAAATATTGCAGACATGCATCCTGAGTTTGAAACAAATCGACCTGAAACTGATGGTCCTCCAGCTTTTTCTTTGCCTGCAGCATCTGCGTCCAACGCAGTGTTTGTGTGTGTTTATCCATTTATTCCACCCTTTCCTGCAATGATGCTTTTAATACTTCTATTTTAGCATCACTTACGCCAATCTTTCTTAAATATTTTTCAGCTGTCCCATACATTTTTCTTAGATGTTCCAAAGTCCGAATCATATTGGATTTCGGTGATCCCAATAAAGCATCCGGATCCTTAACACCCATCTTTTGCAGCATCTCCATCTGATCCTGTAAATGCGGATACAAGTTAAACGCCGAAGCGGCATAATCCTCGATGATCAGATCTTCTTCAGCCCCTGCCAGATCCAGCAAAAGCATCGCCGTCACCCCAGTTCGATCCTTTCCTGCAGAACAGTGAAATAAAATACAGCCTTCTGTTTCTGCCATCGCTTCAAAAACCCCGCAGAGAGTATCTTGGCTGTGATCCAGCAAGCCGATATACACATCCCCCATGTTGAAAGGAAAACCCGCCGAACTCATTCCAGAGTTGACTTGGTCCAGCAGGGGAAAGCTCAAATGCGGTACACCAAGCTTAGGATCTGGCGCTTGTTCCTGTTCATATTGCGAACGCAGATCAATCACCAGCGACAGTCCTTTGCGTTTTAACAATTGCCGATCCTCCAACGTTATTCCACACAGAGAATCGCTGCGCAGGAATCGGTTCTTCTTTGTCTGCATGCCTTCTTCCAACGGATACCCACCCAGCTCACGTGTATTATGGGTTCCATGAAGAACAGGTTTATTGATCATTTTAGCTTCTCCTTTCCGCAGTAATTTTTGAATTACTGACTCTGCTTCTAGTCTTGATATATACAACTTTATCACTTCTTCCCCCTTCCGTACAACTGAATTTGACAAAATCATCCCCAGACTTCTATCCTTAATATAATACAAAAAGGTATTCACTGATCCCCTAGACAAAACAAGGTGACCTATACGGCCACCTTAGCTTCATTAATCACGTTGAAATAGATCTCGCGTATACACTTTCTCCATAACCGTCTGAAGTACATCATCCACTCGATTGGCAATGATAGCGTGACTTCTCTGCTTGAACGCTTCTAAATCATTCACAATCTCACTGCCAAAGAACGTACTTCCCGCTTCCAATGTCGGTTCATATACGATCACCTTCGCCCCTTTGGCTTTGATCCGCTTCATGACTCCCTGGATTGAACTCTGTCGGAAATTATCACTGTTTGATTTCATCGTTAAGCGATAGACCCCAATTGTCACTTGCTTTTCTTTGCTTTCATCCCAACTGCTGTTCTCATCATAATACCCTGCCATCTTCAGCACTTGATCTGCGATGAAATCCTTTCGGGTGCGATTGCTTTCGACGATGGCTTCAATCAGATTCTCCGGCACATCGGCATAATTAGCTAACAGCTGTTTGGTATCCTTAGGTAAGCAATATCCTCCATAGCCAAAGGATGGATTGTTATAATGACTTCCTATTCTTGGATCCAGACATACCCCATCAATGATCTGTTTCGTATCCAGTCCTTTTACTTCTGCATATGTATCCAGTTCATTAAAAAAAGACACCCGCAGTGCCAAATACGTATTCGCAAACAGTTTCACAGCTTCTGCTTCAGTAAAGCCCATGAATAACGTTTCAATTTTCTCTTTCAGTGCGCCTTCTTGTAATAACCTCGCAAAAGTATGAGCAGCTTCCGTCAAATCTTCATCTTCCAAATCTGTCCCCACAATAATTCGGGATGGGTACAGATTATCATATAATGCCTTGGATTCCCTCAAGAATTCAGGGCTGAACAAGATCTTCTTGTTTCTTAAGCGTTCCCTTAATTGCTTGGTATAACCTACCGGTACCGTAGATTTAATAATGATAAACGCATCCGGATTAATATCCATAACTTGATGAATAACCGATTCCACTGCCGAAGTATCAAAAAAATTCCTTTGACTGTCATAATTCGTCGGCGCTGCAACGACAACATACTTTGCTTCTTTATAAGCTTTTTGAGCATCCAACGTTGCGGTCAAGTTCAATTCTTTTTCTTTCAGATACTTCTCAATGTATTCATCTTGAATTGGCGACTTTCTCTGATTAATTAACTCTACTTTCTCAGGAATAATATCCACTGCCCATACTTCATGATGTTGTGCTAATAATATGGCGATGGATAACCCCACATATCCTGTTCCAGCTACCGCTATTTTCATATGTTCCTCCAATAAAAAAAGAAGTTCCTACTTCCCTAAATAATACTCTTTATACCACTGTGCAAATTTTCTTAGTCCTTCTCTTAAACATGTGCTCGGCTTAAATCCAAAATCACGTTCTAACGCTGTTGTATCCGCATAAGTGATTGGAACATCTCCAGGCTGCATCGGCACTAATTTCTTATGTGCTTCAAAATCATAGTCTTCCGGCAATACCCCTACTCGTATCAATTCTTCCTGAAGTATGGTTACAAAATCAAGTAAATTCTCTGGATGATTGTTCCCTATGTTATAAATTGCATATGAAGGCAAAGGTAATCCATCTTCTCCCATCTGCCTCTTAGGCGGTTTTTGCATCACCTTGATGATTCCTTCAACAATATCATCAATATAAGTAAAATCCCGTTTACAGTTTCCATAATTGAAGATCTCAATGGTTTCCCCTTTGATCAGTTTATTTGTAAATCCAAAGTAAGCCATATCTGGCCTTCCTGCAGGACCATAAACAGTAAAGAAACGCAGCCCTGTGGATGGAATGTTATAAAGCTTACTGTAAGCATGAGCCATCAATTCATTGGATTTCTTGGTAGCTGCATAAAGAGAGACAGGATTATCTACCTTATCCTCTGTGGAATAAGGTACTTTTTTATTAGAACCATATACTGAGGATGAAGATGCATAGACAAGATGTTGTACACCACCTTCATATTGCTCATAACTGTGACGGCAAGCTTCAAGAATATTGTAGAAGCCAATAAGATTGGATTCTACATAAACATCTGGATTTGTAATGGAATAGCGTACCCCAGCCTGGGCGGCTAAATTCACTACAACGGCAGGTTTATAGATCCTAAAAATATCATCAATAAGGGCTTTGTCGGCAATGTTGCCTTTGATAAAGGTGAAGGATGAGCCTGTATCAATAGTTTTGGAGAGTTGCTCGAGTCTTTCTAATCTCCATTCTTTAATAGACAAGTCATAATAGTTGGACATCACATCAATGGATATTATTTTAGCTCCCTTCACAGTCAACAAAAGCTCTTTGCACAGGTTTGCTCCTATGAAGCCTGCTGCTCCAGTGATTAATATCGTCTTATTTTCTACGTTTATATTTATTGGTAACACAGGTTGCTTCTCCCTTTCTTTTATCTTCCGTTAAGATTTGACCAAATTTCCTTATTAAATTTACACATATCATGCTTAGCATCAATCATAGAGCTAATACAGTAAAACTTATATTTTTTGATAAAAACCCCTGACAAATTATCATCGTCAAACTAGTAATTAAACAGTGCCTTCCTAAAAGGCTATCGTGTTTTTCCAATATACTCCAGTTACACACACTTATTACTAAAACAAGCAATCACTAGAACAAAGGAAATACTAATGAAGCGGTTAAATCCGACAATATTAACCCGATCACAAATGTGATCGTCAATAGCCATCCAACACTTTAGATTTCAATTAGCTTAATCCATACCTTTCTCATCAATAACTAGCTGAAATAAAAGAAATCTTCGCCATGCTATATTAATTAATAACGAGTAACTAATACTAGTATTAATCCTGCTAAACTATGAATAGAATAATATCATTAAAAATAAAGAAATATCTAGTATCTCTTCCTTGATCATTTCAGAGACTATAAAACGAGAGTTATATATTGCAATTGCACAAAAACAAGCGAGGAAGAACAACAATGCTGTTCTTGATTCTATCATAAGCAATACTTCTCTACTTAAATATGCTACGAACATAGTTCTTTAAATACTATCATCCGAATTGAAGATAAAAGTAAATATGATATAAGATATCAAATAGTCTTTAAGCTTAGAAATTATAAAATTTAAAAGTTCACAGCTCCACATTTCATCGTCATTCTAGACAAGATAAAGAACAACGCCATTTGGAAGGAGTAAATCCATTGAAAAACTAATTTTTCATTCCAAGAAGGCTTATAACAGCCAAGTCCATAGCAATTCCTCGTGCAACATCAATACAATAAATTCTTTCTCATTTTTTCTCTGTTTTACATCATACACTTTAGCTTTTTACTCTCCGATTAATGATTTTACTTAAAAACTTCTCTACAAATGCCCTGTTAGTATAAATGAACAATACAATAGCAACTACAAGATTGATCCAATTTAATATTGGATTTCTGACATACTGCATTACACAAAAATATAACAGTAACATCATATAAACATATCCCTTTTTACCAACAGAAATTTTATATGTCCTTCTAACATTAATAAACCGAATACCAAACAGGACTACATAAGCAACCAAAGTCGATATTGAAGCAGCATACAAACCAATAAATTTGATCAAGGCTAAGTCTACAATAATATTAATCAATGCTGCAATGACTGTAGTTAATCCATTTACATCAGTCTTCTTCAAACCAATAAAAATTCCACCTATAAATTGTGACATAAACGAGAATACCGTAGCTAGTACCAATATAGCTACATGTGGATATCCTTCTGAATACTTAGGATCAAAAATGTAATCAAATAAAAAAAAGTTCGTACTCAAAACACCGATTGCTATTGACATCAATGTCGGAATCATAGCCTGGAAGGTACTATTAAAGTATGGGGTTGGGTCAACATCTTCTCGCACCGCATCAGATGCACTTTCTTGCCACGAAAGATGAAATACAGAAAAAAGTGTAACGCAAATTGACGGCACCTTATTTGCAATAGAGTAAATTCCATTGTACTCGCTACCCAGATTGTATCTTATGATTGTTCTATCAGATCCATTGGCTATCCACCACGCAATGGAATTTGGAATCAACGGCGCAGAATATTTTACAATCGTTTTTGCTTCCTGAGATGATACTTCCTTCAGATTGATATACCGATATACATTTAATCCAATAAAGCAAAAGAGGAAACTGGCTCCGTAACCAACTATATTGCCATACAACATGCCATTAAGCCCCAGATCAAACACTTTAATAAAGAAAGAAGTGCAAATTGCCATGACAATTGCCCCCAACATACTTGAAATGGCATACAACTTAAGTCTATGTAGACCTCTCGCAATACTTTGAGATAAGTTGCAGCATATCTCAACAACCAGAAGCAATACAAACTGGAACAAATGCTCTATAAACAGTTGCTTTGCAAAAATTAGTAAGATTCCAAGTGTAAGAACAACACATCCAGACACGATAGCAAAAGCTGTGGAAATCACTTGTTGCCGGCTTTTGATTGATTCACGTTCAAGCAAGAAACGGAACAGTGCTTCACCGCAAGATAGGGTCGCTATTGGAATAATCAGTGAAATATATGTAACATATAAATCATAATCCCCGTATTCTGCAGCAGTCAACCAGCTACTGTAAAAAACAACCATGACCAATTGTAGGCATTTACTGAAAACAGCACCTATACCTAATAGAAGGGTATTTCCAAGTAATTTGTTTGTTCTTGATGTTTCACTGCTAGGCATTACTTTTTACCTCCAAATAGTACGCATTCCCTTACTTTTCCATGACAGGTTGTATCCACACAAAACTGCTTTCCAGATGGTAGAACACGAGGATGTAAATCACATCTCTTTTCACCATTCATAAAAGGATCATGGTATAGTTTTGCTACACATTGGAACCCATCTGTATTTGCCACATTGTTAAACATAAAAATTCGTTGCATACAGTCCCTACCCGGATAAGTGTCGGTAATTAACTGAGTTTCATTTGCATAATATGATGGGTGTCCATCTACATTAAGTTTATTTTCCGCAAATCGAACTGCAGCTCCTGTTTTAATATTTATTAACTCATAGAACTGCTTGTTACCCTCGTAACAAGTTACAATTATCTCCTCAGAATTTTTCCAACAATAATGCGATACTTTATAACGATCTTCAATTATTTTCAGTTCACTTCCGTCCCTGTTACACGAATACAGGGTGGTTGTCCATTTGGAAGTAGCTGCTTTCGTTTTAATATGAAAGAATGTAAAGTGAGTATCATCTGGTGCTATAGAAATATGGTTAATATAGTGTTGATACTCTTCTACATCTGGTGAGTCTTTTGCCAATAGTTCCAACGAAACAATTAATTTTACTTCGCCATTACTAAGGTCAATATAAAAAACTCCATCATTATCAGGTATTGCAATATTCTCTGTGTCATCTGGCAAACGATTATATCCGTATCCTGGTCTGAGTCGTTGTAAACGTGAAAAATTCAAGGAAAGCCCATATGAAAAATCATGGGCAACATCATACAATGCCCTCGGATATGTAGCTACAATTGTATTAAGATTTGTATCAAATACTCTTGCAACATAACTGCCGTTTTCACAATCATTATAAAGAATATGATCATTTAATAACGGATGCCACCGAAGGCGAGCCCCCTGCTGCCAACACCAAGTTTTAGTTGTACAAATTCTCTTGTATTCACCTGATTCAATGTCAAAACATCCAATCTCTGCATCATCTACCACTGGTCTTGCTTTTTTATCAACGACGTGTACAAGTAAAGTTTTCTCATCTACACTAAATTGTGGAATATCATAATACCCAAAAAATACATGTCTATTCTTTATCGAAAATGCTCTATAATTCATCGCAGTGTCAATTTTCCTTTTATAACCATATTGGACTGTCAAAACACATGCCCTAAATTCCTGAAATCTCTTTTCGCCAATTAATTTTCTTATCGTATTTTTCAATTTACTATCCTCTTTTTATCATAATCAACACAATCAAGCTGTTTATAGTAAGAAAAGTATAAACCAGTCTGGGTTTGTCAGCAACGAAGTGGAACATCCTACCCAGAACACCAACACCTTTACAATGAGTATTGGAATAAAATGTTTAGTTTTTCTTCGCCTCCAAATGCTCCCTACAAACATAGCCAGGTATAGAACAGTACCCATGACACCATAACATATCAAAATATCCAAATAGGTGAAATGCGAATAATTGGATGAACCTATTGCATATCTTGCACTAAGAAGACCTGTCCCAAAAATCTTATTGAATATAGGTAGTTCTGTGAAATAATCGAAATATTGTTTAAACAGTCCGTCTCTTCCTGAAGTTGCATAAGAAAAATCGCCCGCCCCAAACTTACTAATTGTTGTTTCTATTCGTGAAAATATTGCTGCAGTATATGAATTGGTCATCAGAAAATCCCACGATAGTGCCAACAAAGCAATCAACGCTATCAATATGGCAATTCTTTTCCCCACACTGTTGACAATATTTTTTTCACCGTTAAACGTAATAAACGCAATGCATCCAAAAATTGCAAGCGCAATCATGGCAGTAATCGATACTGTTGAAACTGTCACCATCAAAAGAATTCCGAGCAAACAGCTCCTTATAACAGATCGTTTCTCATAATAAATAGGATAAACCATTACGCATACTGCATACACACCAGATCTTGCAGTTGACGTCGTCGACGCATATTGATTTACATGAGAATAGTTCCCAACGATAAACCTATTCAATGAACGCCCATTGATGATACCATAGCACATAGACAGGGCAACAGATAGTAGAATCGTTAAAAAAACACCCTGCCATAACTCTTTCTTATTATCTATTTGAGTTGCAAAACTAAGCACAAGGAAAGCTTCCAGAAAAATTGAAAACCCCGTTGCGCTTCCCGATGACACAAGCGTAATACATGCAAAGATTGCTAATGTGAAAATGAATGCTAATGGTACAAGTCTTACTTTTATTTTTTTTCTTTCAAGTAAAACGAGCCTTCCGAACACAATTAAATCAATAACCAATCCCGCACTGACACCTATCGACTGAAATACTAGTACGTTATCCCAAAACATAGCAAACAAATACATTAACAACAGGTATTCGTTCTTTTTTACGATTACGAATGTCATGATAACAAAAACGACTAGTATATCATTTACCGAATTATGCACTTGACCGACCAGAGAAAATAACACGAACAAAAAAATAAAAAACGAATAAATTTGTCGGCTGTAATTATCCCAGCAAAGCCAATCTTTATTCCTTTTTGCGTTTGTTTTTATTACTGATGTCATCGTCTTTTCTCCAATCCGACCTTTTTTATCTCCCTCTTATTCCTAACCTTATCCAAATAGCTAGCCCTATAAACTGAACTCCCAAGGAATACACTTACTCTGCAAACAAAAAATCCGATCAAATTTCCTTTTCTTTTATACTGATAAGCTTTTTGCAATTTCAGACGGTTGGTATCCAGCTGCTGTTCAGCATTTTTATGCTTCTTGATGTTTTTTTGCACATACTCTATATATCCTTCGTATTTGTATGAGTCAGTCCCTGTTTTCAGTCTCTCGATATATAGCTTTCTTGCGTAATCCATTGTCAGCTTCTGCTGAAGTCTTTTCTTCGATGTAATGCTCGTTCTCCGCACTCTATAATGAAACAACACTTCATTGATCATATGAAAGCGACACCCTACTGATACAAGCCTGAGCCACAGATCGTAATCCTGGGCACAAGGAAAATTTCTATACCTACCTGCTTTTTCAAAGACATCTCTTTTCATCATCACGGTAGGATGGTGGATAATATTCTCTTCACATATGCGATCGGAAATCACATCATCATTATAGTTGGGTGACAAAGGAGTTTTCGTAATGAACTCGCCGTTATCATTTATCGTCACATAATTTGTGAATACAAAATCATACTTACCACTATCAAGTAACTGAACTTCTTTTTGAAATCGCTCTGGAAGGCTTATATCATCCGCATCCATTCGTGCTATATACTTTCCTGTAGACAGTTCCGCCGCACGATTCATGGATAAAGCAAGACCAATATTTGTTTCATTATTATAAATTTTAATTCTGTCTTTGGATAGGGTCTGTACTGTAGCCAATAAATTGCTCATATTCGGGTTGCTAGGAGCATCATTAACGATAAGCAATTCAAAATCAGAAAATGTCTGATCCAATATGGACTGAACAGCTTCTTCAATCTGAACTGCCGTTTCATTATATACGCTCATTAAAACTGATATTTTTGGCATCTCAATACACCCTCCTTTATTCAAAAAACACTTCTATTGATTCCTATAATTGCTTCTATCAAAAAGTATATAAAGTATCACAATACAGTGTTTTATACTTGCTCATTCTTCCATTCACTATAAGGTATAAGTTTTGCTAAATTCTTATAACCTTCATTTAAAATTCTCCATCTCTCGTAGAATGGCATTTGCGTCCTTCCGTTCAAACGAGTAGCAATGTACAACATATAGGGTTTCGCAAAAAAACCAAAGCTGTGTTTTGCAAAGGCTCCAGCATCGTAAAAATACTTCTCTCCATATCCTGTAAACCAAGTCGATACATCAGTCGCAATGGTCGCCAACATATAGTCATATTTGTACACTTTCAATCTATTTCTATAACATTGAAGTATGAAGTCGGAATCTTCCCCATGTCCGTATAATGTCCCACCGCCGAATAGAGTAGTGAAAGTCATGTTACTCTTTATAACAGAGCTTCTTCGGAAAGCTAATAAGCACGTGCCGTACTTCATGGCTTTATATATTGGCAACTTGCTGTTCGAATTTTTTATTGAACTGATAATTTTTCCATCTTTTAAAAAGTAACTACCAAATGCGATAACATCGGCGTTCGGAAAATCTTTAAAAGCTTTTATTACATTTTCCTCAAGCTGGTCATCGTAAACCATATCGTCATCAGCCATTAACAGAATATCACCCTGAGAATATAGAAGTAACAAATTCCTATTTACTCCCACGCCTCGTGTTGTCGTGGTTATCATTCGGGCGCATTTTCCATTAAACTCTTGCTCTTTATAACTCGTTTCATCAGCCTGATTCGCAAACAGAACATTAGAGCGAATATTCATTTCATTGATTTTAGAAAAATCACTCTGTCCCATCGTTGCAACAAGAATTTCAAAAGTCATATTTGACACCCCCTCATATACATAAGACGATTAGATGTTGCCAAATGATTGACGAATTCCTTTTTTTCAATAAAGGAACAGTAGATAATAATGTTATTTAGCCACTGCTTATTTTCCCAGTTTTGATATGAAATCAGATTTATAAAGCTTTGAATTCCTGCGTTCATATGCTCTACTCGTGTTTTCATAGACAACTTTGTTATACTCGTAAATCAAAGTGCAATGTAATTCCCTGTGATGTGCTTGATTTTTGGAAATTCGGAGGTAACACATGCATCTCTATCGTAAAAAATATTTTTAATCATAGCCAGTAAACCATGTAGAAGCTTTGTACACATTCCTTGCATTCACAACTTCATGGTTATAGACTTTCAATCTCAATTTTAAGCAGTCAATAAGGATGTCTTCAACAAAAAATATGTACTCCCATAATAAAACTCTATTGTGAAATAGATGTTTACTTGCTTCACAGAACTTCTATGAATCTCTACAGAATAGGTTCCATATTTCAAATCATTCAGATTACCAAGCCTTTGTGTCTTAGTTAGATAGGAATCAACCTGTTTCCCATCCTTGAATATATCTATACCAAAGATAATCGCAGCTGCTTCAGAGAATTTCTCAAAGGCATGAAGAATTTTATCTTCGTAATTATCAGTAAACATCTGTAAATCTTCTTTGGCCAACAAAAGACACATATTTCGATTGATTCCGCCCCCTACAATGAGGTCGATGGTATTCTAATAGCATCTAATAACTGGGCAGTATTATTACTCTATTGCTTCCACTGGCTAGCTATCATTACAAAGGAGTGTATATTCATTTTTGTAACAATATTCAAATTCTTTTTATCTATCATAGCAAGGATACACCGTAGAGAGTCTGCCTGAATTTACTAAAGATTGATGAGACTTTTCCTTAATGTTTGCTTGAACAATTAGTTCTTTAAGGATGAACTTTCCCTCTATCACAAATTGAACAAATAATGTGTTAACAGAAATTACAATGGTACTGGATCATAGACTCGAATACTTACCACTATATTCAATACTTTTTTATAGATAAGTTTTCTGTTTTTGCTTGAGAATTTGACAAAAGCATCTTTATCAGTCTCCTAGATTATCGAGATACAATCTCATATGAAGAAAACATCAGATTTCTTAAATATTTTTGCTTAACAATAAACTATTTATAAGAAGTCCACCTTGGATAATATTGATTGTCAACGATGTAGTGTAATACGTAATATATTATTTTCCCGATTTCACTTTTATCCACACTATAGGAAAGCTAGTTCAACTCAATTATTGATCTTCAAACTTTACAACGCCAAATTTCTCACCATATCGTCTTTTGCTAGAAACAGCAAAGATAATGCCTATGATAGTCCAACCTCCCACAATCATCCATTCCTGTGGGAGAAGCGTGGCACCAAAACCCGGAATAATGTACATTAAAACCATAAAGCCTGATGTCAATGCGGCAATAATGCTAACAAATTTGTAATGTTTGACCTTGTATGGTCTCTGTAAATGTGGTTCTTTTCTTCGAATAACAATAAACGATAGCGCAACAATACAATATGCAATACAACAAGCAAAACTAGCAGCATCAGAAACCCATACAAGCATTTTTCTTCCAAATAGCGGAGAAACAGCAGAAAGGATACCAACCAGTAAAATTGCGTTTGTAGGTGTTTTCTTTTCACTGAGCTTTGAGAAGCAATGAGGGATCATATGCGCTTCAGCCATCGAGTATATAGCACGACTTCCACCGATCATAAAGGAGTTCCAACTTGTAATGATGCCGCAAACACCTCCGATAATCAATACTTTTGCCATAAGATTGCTATTGAACACTTTCGCCATTGCATCAGCTGCAACAAGACCAGAACCTTCCATAGAAGCTGTAATATCTGCACTGCTCATTGCAACCCCTATGGAAAGTACAACCATCATGTAAAAACCAACTGCCATAACAATAGAAAGAAGCATTAGCTTACCAATCTTTTTCAATGGCACTTTGATTTCTTCCGCAACCTGCGGGATAACATCGAAGCCCATCAAAAAAAATGGCGCAACTGCAGCAATCGACAAAACATTGCGGAATATAACTTCAAAGCCATCTCCAATGAAGATTTGTCCATCCAGATTAGACGATCCATTTAGAGCGGTACCTATCACGAGCAAGATACCCGCTCCTGCAATGACAACCGTCAGAATCGTTTGAACAAAAGCTGCTGTCTTAACCCCCTTGAGATTGATAAAAGTGATAAACAATGCAGAGAACACTGCAACGATCAGCCAGCTAGCATACACATCAAACCCTGCAATTGTATACATATAACCTTGAAGGAAATTCGGAATCAAATATTGCATTACCGTGGGCAAAGAAACAGCTTCGAAACAAATAACTCCGACATAGCTCAAAATCAGAGCCCAGGTGCATAAAAAAGAACCGACTGGACCGAATGCTCTGAAGCTGAACACATGCTCACCACCACATTTAGGCATAGCAGATGTCAACTCTGCATATGTAAGCCCCACAAAGAAAATCATGATGCCTGCGATAAGAAAACCCAAAGCTGTCTCTAATGCTCCAGATTTCTGGAGCCAGTCACCAGACGAGACAACCCAACCCCAGCCAATCATTGCGCCAAAGGCAGTTACTATTACATCACCGCTATTCAAAACCTTGTTGAATTTCCTATCGCTCATCTCTTTACTCCTATACTATTTACAATCCCAATATGATCTTACACATGATATTCTCAATATCCATTCTCTAAAAAAGCTTTCATTTCTTCAACGCTTTTACCATCCAGTCCCATCTTTTCAAGCGTTCTTCCTGTTGTCCAATAATCTTCATTCTTGAGTGCAGCTGCCAAATTAACAATTGATTCCATCAAGGGAGTTTGCACACCAGAGGCCTTTCCAATGCTGGCCATAGCCAACAAAGACAACGGTGCATCTTCTGCAAGATATCTTCCATTCAAGTCATTAGGCCCTTCAAGTGGCAGAAAAATATCAGTGCTACCCTGAATGCATTCATATACCGTTTCACCGTGAGGACAATAACCCATTAACTCCAAACGATCCTTAATGTCGATTTCCTTATAGCCAAAGGCACGACAGATCATCTTACGCTCGTCATCAATCATCTGGACAACACGGCCGACTGAAGGAGTGATGCCTTCTTTGTAGTGATAATGTTTGCCATAATACTCAATTTTACCAGCATTAAGCACAACTGGAGCAGGATGTGTAGTAGCATTACCATTGTTCATAGATGCCTCCAACACGTCGCGTACGAGTGTAATGGTCGGATACATGATCTTAGTCAACTCAAACATCTCTTCGTTATAGCAAGCAGGGAATGCAGCAAAATACATCACATTCGTCATCAAGGAAATATTGACCGATTTTGCGTCGGTCTTTCTTGCTGTATAAGGAAGCGTGTGAATCTCAGCAATTTTAACCTTCAGTTCCGGTCTGAGATCATGGAAAATCTTCGCAAAAACAAGCGAACCTCCAGTGCTACCTGGAGAAAGGATAATCTTGTCGCCATCCTTCAAAAGTGGAATTAAATATGTAGCAATTTCTTCCTGCGCATAAGACGGAGTAACAGGCATAATGATGTCGTAATCAGCCATAGCTTCGTCCAAGTCACATGTTACCGCATGAATCTTAATGTCCCCCTGAGGGCCAACACCAGTGCAGTGGATAATGTTGTCTTTTTTGATTTCCATAAAATTCTTTTCGTGCTTTGCATCAACGAACAGGGTAATCTGATGCCCCTTTGCAGTCAGATCAGCTGCTGTTGCAAATGCACCATTGCCACATCCAATAACAGTAATTTTCATAATAATCTTCTCCTTTAATTTATTTACTTATTTGCTTATACTTTCTATGCTTCTTTACATGGTAAACCTACGACTGCATCAACTTAAGCTTGGTAAGGAATGACCCTATCGAATCTCATTTCCGCTATTTTACGATTGCCTTTCCCAAATGAAACTCTGCGTCAGCATCGTTAATCAATAACTTAAGTGCTTCTGTAACATCCCTTACACTCTCGTATTCACATTTATGCCCTTCGGGTACTCTTCAACAAAATCACGATACTCTTGATTTTCCTGTATACTTATCACAGGTAATCCAGTCATTGCGTAATCCGTATGCTTATTAATAATACTTTGCTTCGCAACCTTTTGAAATGAATTAACAGTAATATCAAAACACTCAGAACCCGCGCCATTTCGGGGTAGGCTAACCGCTCCTTGAATATGATTGGTAATTCGACTGCTTTTTCTTCAAACTCAGCTCATATGGAGCTATCTCCCATAACAACAAACGAAATTCTCGATTTATTGCACTCATATAATTCTCTTATTGTGTCTTATGGCCAAGAGTTCCATAATAGGCAATTCTAATTACCCCCCGTCTTTGTTAGCAGGTCATTTACGAGCTTGCTATATATATTTCTTCGATCAAATCGCTCTTCGCCTACTCTTCGAGAGTTATAGCTCATTTCCATACGTAATGTAGAATTTGAAATCAATTTCATTAATGCGTCGGCAATTTCATCAACATTTTCACATTCACAGTTGATACCCGCATGATATTCATCCAACAAATCACGATACTCTTGACATTCCTGCGTATTAATAACCGGCAATCCTGCCATTGCATAATCACCTACTTTATTGATTATACTACCAGCCGAGCCTTTACTTATCGGATTAACGGCTATATCACACTGCTGCAATCTAACTACCATTTGGGGATATGGAAGTGCTCCAGTAAACTCCGCATTGATACCTCTTTCCTCTGCATGTTCAACAAAAGCCGTCTTCAGCGGGCCATCACCCATTGCAAGTAATTTGATTGTTGTACTGGCATCAATTTTTCCTATTGCATCAATAACTGATTTTAAGTCATAACTATCCGACATGCTTCCGATATAGCCGATGGTTACTCCCTCGTCTTTTTTTATTGCCTTTTGTGCATACTTATCAAAACTTTCCTTTTCAGTTCCCAAATATACGACTGAAGGCCTACTACATTTCGTATTTACTTTCTTAGCTCGTTCTGCATATGTTCTTGATACAGCCACAACATGGTCGGCAGATTTATATATACTATCAGCTTTTTTTCTCATAGGGGCAAATATCAAATCGCTCATGATAGGAACATGGAATACCATTTTGAAGGCTTCAGGCCACAGATCTTGTATATCTACAACGAATCGAACACCATTCCGATTACAATACTGTGCCACAGCATAGCCAACATCTAAAGATGGTACAGCACAGTAACACACATCCGGCTTCTTTCTTTCATTCAGATAATTCTCAATATTCTTTGCCAATTCTTTGTGGCTCAAAAAACGCTTGAAACTAACATTTTTATGATAACCAGCTTCATGTATAGTAGATATTCTAACTTTTGATAACTCTCCAGCTTGCTCAAAATGACTCTTGGTAACGTGATTAAAATCCGAAGTCACAATTTCCACAACGTTTTCTCCACTTTGAGCCAGAAGCTTCGCTAAATATACAAATCGACTGTTATTAACATCAAAGTTTGTTATATTTCTTAAATATTGCGATATTATAACGATATCCATCTTTCTTTGCTTCCTTTTTCTTTTATTTAAATGCTTGATTGATGTTCAAAGACTTCTTCGCTATACAATACGATTGGTTCCACATCTACATCCCGTAGAAATACATAAGGCTTATTATAATGGTAGTACTGTGCACGTTCAACTTTGTCGCAATTTCCATCCTCCATAATTTTGATAGTATCTTCGATCAAATCGAAACCAATACGAGCCATTACTCCGGTATATGCCATATGACGGATGTTGACCTCAGTAACCTTCATGTTTCCGTTTTTGTCTTCCTTCAGGTCAAAGGACAAAATACCATGTGCTTTTACACCCAGTTTCTTTTCTATGTATTTAATGCAATTATCACAAAATTCATTAATGCGATCCTCATTCAGAAATCGCCCAAAATGGGTATTGCCTGTAACATGAGAAGGAGCTGTATTTGCCATTATATACTCAACGCATTCTAGAACAGCACCCTTAACATATTCACCATTGTAATACAGCATCTGATTTGCCAGATGACGCCCCGTCAGGAACTCACTGACAGTAAACTCAGGTATGCGAGAATTGATGAACAACCAACTTTTATAGCTGATTATATCATCAAGTCGAAGAGAACCCAAACCGCCTGTACCTTCCGTTGCGCGAATCCAACAAGGAAAACCAATTAATTTTTCAACATCCTCAAATCTGGGATTATCTTGTGTAACCTTGATAGTCTTGGGAATATAGTTCGTTCCTTCAAGCAGGTCAGCCATAATTGATTTGTCTTTCAGCGAAACAGAAAGCAGTTTACTTCCCATAAACACAGGACAAGGATACGTTCCGTTCTTATCGTAATAATTACCCCATTCCAAAATCTCACTTTCAGGCTGAACAAATGCATAATCAATATGCTTATCCGCAACTAGTTTATTCATCCATGGAAAATATTCAGGCGACGTACATCTTGGGCAAACATAATTCTCGTCGAGTAGCCCCTCAATAAAGAAACCTACTGCTTTTTTTTCAATGTCACAGCCAATCAGCTTATATTCAGGATGGTTTTTACGAATTACTTTTGCAATAGATCGAGGGGTCAATCCGCCAATGCCAGTAATCAAAACTGTTTTCATATTCTTCTCCTTATCGATTGTAAAAATCGGATACTACTTTAATCTGTTTCAGCATTTCCTCTTTGCCATACCTTTGGTCACATATCAGTGACAGTTCTCTTTGATACAGAGAACTTCTGCTCAACTGTGTGTATTCAGTTTGTGGCCAATGTATTGGACAGTATATATTTGCCGATGCAAGAAACTCTTGCAAAGCTTTCCGCTCCACTTCATCCTTTACCAATATGGGGACAAAAAGTGGCGTATCGGAAGCATGTAAATTAAAAAACCATAAGTTTATATTTTCTATGCGCGATATGCCCTCTATCAAGACTGCTGCATTCTCTTTCCGTTTTTTAATTATTTCATTTCTATAAATCTTAATTGGTTTACCTATACAATCTTCATAATTACCTTGAAGTGATACATTAGCTTGAGTAAACAGTGACAAAAACTCATATTTATCACCACTACCATTTATTATGTAGTTGGCTTTCATCTTTGCCGCCTTATTTCTAAGTGAAATATACTCATCGTTGCTACTTTCAGGCGCTGCTATCGAAAAAGGAGATCCATATTTTTTAACAACAGCATAATTACAATACATCCACTTTCTATAGCTTATAATACTGTATGTAGCATATTGACATATTACATTATTCTCTAAAAGGTGATGCGTGCTATCATAAACTACTATCTGACCTCTTTCTTTAGCTCGCTTTGCGACTTCGTGCATTAATGGATTCCAATACCCAAAATAGTCAATGACCAATATTGCATCGCTCCGACAATCATCTGTACAATCTATTTCGGTAATATTCACTTCGTAAAAAAAAACTTCAACCCCATTACGCAGAAACGGCTCTATCATTGTGCTACAGCAATATGAGGGAAGAGTTATGCTTTGAATTTTACTGTCCCGACACACGAAATCCAACGCACTTCTTCCAGATAAAAGTGCAATGCAATTGTTTAGTAAATTCTGATCTGTTTCCTCAACACTACCTTCAAACCAGAACTCACTCCCTATTTCATTTATATGCATATCAATCACCTCAATTACCCTCTGTTATTACCGACCTTTACGTTTTACCATCACAAGCAAGCCTTGAATATTCTAAATCTTAATACCCCTTCTTTTACAAACCCACACAGTTCAAATAATTTTATAGAAGAAGCATTATACGACAGTATATTTGCATGAATGCAATTCAATCGTAGTTCTTCAAAGGCATATTTAACGAGCATTGTAACAGCCTCTGTACCATATCCCTTACCCCGACTACCATCTTTCAGCATCTTGATATGTATATGTCCAGTTCCATTTTTATGATCAATATCAATTAAAAGTTCTGATTGCCTTATCCTCTTCTTTGAGAGAAACTACACATCGTAATACATCCCTACTTCTTTCTTGATTTTCAAACCATTAGAGTTGTTCTCTCTTGGAAACAGGCCAAGAACTTCCCCCAAACATCAACTCTATATCTGGATCATTGATCAGAGAGAGAAGCATAGCATTATCCTCCGATTCAACGGCTCGCAAAATAATTTTTTTGCCTAAAATATTCACTTTCACTTTCCTCTTTCTTGAAATTCAAGCATTAAACTCACATCTCATGAATTTAGGTAAGTGTGTATTTTTCAGAAAGTAATGACTTCCCATTTGAATTTGAAACTTGGATTACTTTGTTCATATAATCTAAATCATTCTTTAAAGTAGACCTATTCTTTGCCAACATAAAAAATGACAGAATTGGCTTGTCGACAATTGTGTCATTTTCTATATGGTAACCCACATCTCTTTGCTGGATAAGAGCAATAAAGGAATTCATAGACTTTACAGCTTCTATGCCATCTATTTTAGCCACTATTTCGTCTTCTCCTTTTAAGAGATAATTTACCACCATCGCAATCTTTTTGAAATCGGCTGTTCTGTTATCTACACACTTAATGCTATCTAGCATTTTCCCTGCCAAAGAATAACGAACAAGCATTTCTACAGGGTCTAAACCTACCGCAGCTTTTTCCAGATTAAAAAATGAACCTCCGAGTCTACATCCCATTTCATAGAATGTTATCATTTTCCCATCGGTATATCCCTGCATGAAAATCAGTCCATCCGTAAAACCAAGTTCCTTAAACATCTTTTGTACTTTAGGATCTATTTCATTATAATATTGATCTATTCTCTCAGATGGGCATATGGATACATTAGAGTAGTTGATAGCACTTCCACGATCAGAGCTCATATATCGATCAAACATGGATAAAAGACGAAACTCGCCATTAACACCAATATAATCCAACAGAAACTCTCTGCCAGTAATATAATCCTCAACAATCGCCTGCTTAGATGAAGAAAAGTTGAGGGCAATGGCAAACTGCGCATCCAATTCTTCTTTAGAATAACAAACACCCGCTCCTCTTGAACCACTTGCATCAAGGGGCTTTACGAAGACTGGATACATAATTAAATCATATAAAGAATCTTTTATTTCATTTCCAATTATATACGTCTGTGGAACAGGTATATCAAACTCCATACATCGCTCCTTAAATTGTATTTTGTTTAAGGACATCTCTAACATTGTAGGAGTTATATAACAAGGTAAGCCAAGCCTTTTACATGCTTCATAATAAGGTATCAACAATATGTCTACAAAGCCGGTAGTTATTCCGTCAACTTTTTCCTTTCTACAAAACTCTACAATAGCATCAACATCGGTTGCACTGATAGGAATATTCATGTCGGCAAATTCACTTGCTGGATTATTGGGATTATAGTCTGCAACAATTACAAAAGCCCCCATTGCCTTAGCTGTTTTCACAATATCGCATTCGGTTTTTATACCGCCTAGGACAAGTAGCTTCTTTCCTTCAAACTCTTTCATATACATTACCCATTAACAGTGTTGGAATTATAAGTTTGCAAAAATCACTTTGCTTTCGTTTTCTTTTCCATCTGTTCCTTTCTGTATTTATCAAAATCACCTTGAGAGCCAGCCTCTACTATATCAGAGTGTTTCAAGACCTTCGCTATTGTTTTGAATATAATCTTAACATCGAACAAAAAGCTCATCTTGTTCACATACTCTACATCATATTCAAACCTTTTTTCCCAATCCAAAGCTGTTCTTCCGTTCACTTGTGCCCAGCCCGATAAGCCAGGACGCACATCGTGCCTATGCATTTCTTGCTCATTATAATAAGGCAAGTAAGCAACAGCCAAGGGTCTGGGACCGATGACACTCATATCTCCTTTTAATATGTTAAAGGCTTCAGGTAACTCATCAAGTGATGTAGCACGAAGAATTCTACCAAAACGTATCAATCGAACAGAATCGGGTAAAAGTTTGCCGTATTCATCTCTAGCATCACTCATGCTTCTGAATTTATAGAGTTCAAAAATCTTTCCATCTTTACCTGGCCTCTTTTGACAAAAAATGACAGGACTTCCGAGTTTTAGTCTGACCAAACTAGCTAATATAATATAAAGCCACCAAAAAGCTAAGATGGCAGCAAGCGCACAGCCTATATCAAGCAATCTTTTTATGTATTTAGCGTAAAAACTGTTTTTTCCCATTTCCGTAGCTACACCCTCACTTAATACAGAACCTAACAATCTCAATCACCTTATCCTGCTGTTCCACTGTCATCTTGTTATCACTTGGCAAGCATAATCCACGATTAAAGATATCCATTCCAACATCCAATGGTTTGCCATCTTTCCCTAACATTCCGCCCTGAATATAAGCATTGGTCTTTGCCCTGCCATTTCCTTCTCTTGTTATAAAGCCATTCATCCGATATATTGGCTGCATATGCATTGGCTTCCATATCGGTCTTCCTTCTGCATTGTGCTTCGCTAAAGTTTCCAGGATTTCTGTAGGACAACTCTTTCCAGGTTCACTCACATACAAAGCCTCCTGTTCTCCCCGCATTTGTTTACACATCACTTCTGGGGCGATAAGCATACAGCTTAACCAGAAGTTAGGTTCACTGTTCTTGGCATCATAGGGATTCATGGTTACGGGCAGATCCTTTAATCCTTCTTCATATCGTTTATAGATTGCTTTCTTCTGAGCGATATGTTCTTCCAAATAAGGGAATTGTCCTCTTACCACTCCCGCGATGACATTACTCATCCGGTAGTTGTAGCCTAATTCCTCATGTTGGTACCATGGTGCATTCTCTCTGGATTGAGTTGACCATTTTCTGACTTTATTCGCTGCTTCTAGATCATCGGTAAGCAGCATCCCTCCTGATGAACCTGTGATGATCTTGTTTCCATTAAAGGAAATACAGTTATATGTTCCAAAGGTTCCTGTTTGTATGCCTTGATAGGTCGCTCCCAAAGACTCCGCCGCATCTTCGATCATGATCGCTTTATGCTTCTTACAAATCGCTTTGATTTCATTCACTTTTCCTGGTGTTCCATATAAGTGAGCGACTACCACAACTCTTGCTTCAGGATAGATTTCAAAGGCTTTCTCTAAGGCTACAGGATCCATATTCCATGTCTCGTATTCCGTATCAATAAAGACTGGAACTCCGCCTTCATACACAACGGGATTTACGGTCGCATCAAAGGTCAGATCACTACAGAATACTTTTTCTCCAGGTTTAACGCCTGCCAGTTTTACGGCCATATGCAACGCCGCTGTTCCTGCGGATAAAGCTACCGCATAACGACAGCCCACCTTCTCACAAGCAAGCTGTTCTACGGCATTGATGTTTTCTCCTACTGTCGACATCCAATTCTTCTCATAGGCTTCCTGCATGTACTTTAATTCTTCTCCATGCATCGTTGGTGAAGACAGCCATACTTTTTCCTTGAATGGTTCCATTTCTACTTGACACCCCCTGCCATCATAACGGTTTTTCTTTCTTGAGTTAATATCTTTACTTTTTCCACTTCAATCTCATCCTGTTTCTTCTTAGGATGATAGGTTGGGATGATTTCAGAAACCAGTTGTTTAATTGTTGAACTGTTTGTATAACTGGCTTCTGCTAAGATCTCGACTTGATTCATAAACTGTTCCACATCAAAAGGGATCGGCTTCGCAATATGAATTAACTTATTCGGTGTAGTTTTTAACCCTTCCTCAGCCATCAGCTTTTCTTCAAACAGCTTCTCTCCAGGCCTGAGTCCAGTATACTCAATCTGAATATCCACATTTGGCTTATAACCTGACAGTTTAATCAGATTTCTCGCCAACGTATCAATCTTCACTGGATCTCCCATATCCAAAACAAAGATTTCTCCCCCCTTAGCATAGGTTCCTGCTTGCAAGACCAAGCTCACAGCTTCCGGAATCGTCATGAAGTATCGAATAATATCCGGGTGCGTTACCGTCACCGGTCCGCCTTCTGCAATTTGTTTCTTGAATAATGGGATTACTGAGCCATTGCTTCCTAACACATTCCCAAATCGCACTGCCACAAACTCAGTCTTCACTCTATTCTCTTTGATTTCCTCGATTGGATTCCAGGTATGCGACCAAAGCTGAGGAAGAAGCTGATAGCTTCCGGTCTGACTGATTTGATTCATACTCTGAATCACCATCTCACACAGCCGCTTACTCGCACCCATAATATTCGTAGGATTCACTGCTTTGTCGGTACTGATAAGGACAAACCGCTGACAGCCATTCTTTAATGCTGCATAAGCTGTCTTATATGTGCCAATGACATTATTCTTAATCGCTTCATTGGGACTACCTTCCATCAATGGGACATGTTTGTGCGCTGCCGCATGATAGACAATATCTGGTTTATACATCTCAAAAACACTATCAATTCTTCGACTATCTCTGACAGAGCCAATTAAGACAATCAAGTTTAACTCTGGGTATTTCCGTTTCAATTCCTGTTCAATGTCATAAGCATTGTTTTCATAGATTTCAAAGAGAATGAGTTGTTGAGGATGATGGCCTGCGATCTGTCGACACAACTCGCTGCCAATAGATCCTCCACCTCCGGTGACTAAGATTGTCTTCTCTTTCAGGTGTTCAAAGATTTCATCCATATTGACTTGAATGGGTTCTCTTCCTAACAGATCTTCTACGGCCACTTCTTTCATCTTAGAAAAGGCAACATCCCCATTCACCATCTGATAGATTCCCGGAAGCATCTTCAGCTCACAACCCGATTCTTTACAGATGTTCAGAATATCCCGTTTTTCTTGTGCTTTAGCACTTGGAATCGCTATCAGAATCTGTTCGATTTGATACTTCTCAACGTTAGCTAAGATATCATCCCGGCCTCCGACAATCGGAATCCCATCAATGAAGCGACCCCATTTATTCGGATTATCATCAATGATGCATTGAACCTTTCCTACATCAAATTCCGTTCGCTGCACATCTCGTAAGATCAGACGCCCAGCATCCCCCGCCCCAATTAACATGATGTTTTTTTCCAGTTTCTTCTTAGCCATTTTCTCTCTGCGGCTTCTTTCTAATAAAACAAACCGATAGGAGAAACGAATCCCAATGGTTAAGCAAAATTGGATAATCATCCCAAACAAGTAATACGACATAGGCATCGGCTGAAAGAACGTCATGATTCCTAAAGCATGAAGAATTCCCGTTACTATCGTCGCGGCAGTAACCCTTAACAGTTCACTGTATCCCGCAAAACGCCATAAGCTGCGATAGAGCTTCAAACTGAAAAAGACAAGTAAACAGATCGCCGTATAAATAGGTACGAATTGCATCCATGCATTTAAGTAGTTCTGAGGAATTCTAGTAAATTGACAATCAAAGCGAAACCATAAAGCAAGCATATAAGCAAGATTCACGGTGAAAGCATCATAAACAATCAGGTATAAAGAGATCACATGCCAGTGCTCAATCTTGCGTTTTCTTTCCTGCATTTTCTTTCCCCCTTTCCCCAAATGAAAAACGACTTCTGTTAAAACCACAAAAATCGTTTCTTTTTTTTCTCTATTTCTTGGTATTTCACTCGGATTTCTTCATTGACCAGAAGCTTCCCTGGATTCTCTTCGATCAATTGCTTTGCGATACTCGTTCCAAACTCTTCTTCAAGTAAATCATACGCTTCCTTTAAGATTAATGGACGGTATTCATTATGCGCGTCACTGGCAATAAAGCTGACAAAACCATGCTCAATCATGGAAAACAAAACTTTCTTGGTTTCTTTTCTAAACAAACTACTTTGATTCGATTGTAGATAATATCCCTCAGTTAGCCATCTTAAACAGAAATTAGGATCTTCTTGTACGTAATGATATCGCTCAGGATGGGCGATGATAATTCGATACTTCAATGACAATTCATAGAGAATCTCATCATATTCCTCTTTGTAGTCTTGGAATGGAAACTCAACGAGGATCGTATTCGATTCCCCTAAAGTTAAGATTTCACCCTTTTCCAATAATTCAGGCAAATCAGGATGAATATAAAGCTCATTCCCTAAGTGAAGCTTAATTGAACCTGGATACGCTTGTTTTAGCTCATTGAATCGTTTCACTAATTCTGAAGCTTTAATTCGAAATTCTCCATTTTTCATGAAATGGGGCGTTGTAATCAGCTCTGTAATTCCATCTTCTTCTGCTTGTTTTAATAGAGCTAAGGATTCTTCTAAGCTTTGACTTCCATCATCCACTCCTGGAACTAAATGACTATGAATATCAATCATTTCTTCTTGCCGCTTTTCTTATTCAGTGAACCTAGCAAATTCGTTTGTTTCTTTTTATTTGGAGCTTTCTTCTGACTGTCACTGTAACGATAGCCATAGCTGTTATAGTATTTCTTCTGAACTGGCATCATCGTCATCACAATGCCAATGACATTCACCTGTGTTTGCTCCAATTGATCCTTCACTCGCAATAGTTCTTTCCGGTCATTGCGATTGGAAGCACAGACAAGAATTGTTCCATCACAATAACTGGCTGCCACTACACCATCGGTGACTAAGCCCACTGGCGGACAATCCAACAGAATTAAATCATATTCGTTTCTTCTCTCATCAATGAATTCTTTCAAAGCATTCGACTGAATAAACTCGGAGGCAAACGGAATCTTTGTCCCCGCTGTTATCACATCCACATTTTCATATGGCTGTAAGACGACTTCTTCAAATTCCGCTTGATGCCCAATAATATCTGAGATGCCTTTTTTATTCTTCAACTTCAACTTTTTATGAATCGTTGGCATTCGTAGATCTAAATCAATAACTAAAACTTTCTTTTGAAGCTGAGCATAAACCATCGCTAAGTTTAAGACACAAGTACTTTTTCCTTCCTGTGCCGTTGTGGATATGATATTAATTACTTTCATATCCTTGTCAAAATTGCGCATTAAGATATTGGTTCTTAAGGTACGATAAGCTTCTGAAGCCGAGGATTCCGGATCCGTTAATGTAA